>Ga0209376_1000032_pt1 | contig 138163 bp, 112 predicted proteins | sample GraSoiAngelo_134_FD_185891 | JGI IMG/M metagenome (GOLD analysis project Ga0209376, IMG submission 185891) | Grasslands soil microbial communities from the Angelo Coastal Reserve, California, USA - 14_0929_05_30cm (SPAdes) (version 2) | ecosystem: Environmental > Terrestrial > Soil >... | reverse complement strand
TCCACCCCGGCGCCGGACGCCGCTCGCGACGCCGACCCGCTCGCCGACTCGGGGCTCAGGCCGCTGCTCGAGAGCTACTGCAGGCTCGCCGGGGTGAAGCAGGCCGCGCTCGCGCCCGATCTCACCGCGCTGAGCTTGCCCCAGGCGGAGCGCCCGTTTTTCCGTGACCGCGCGTCGCTGCGTGTCGCGTTCTCGCTCGACGCGCTCGAGCGCGACCCCGACGCCGACATCGCGGTGCTGGGCAGCCCGTTTCTCTCGCAGCTGATCGGGGCGATCCGCGCGCGGGCGGCGCATCTATCCCTTGGTCTGATCGCGCCGACGCTGCCCGCGCCGAGCGATCCCACCGACGTGGAGCTGACGATACCTGTGCGCGACGGTACGGCCCAGCTGGGCGCGACTCGGTCGGCCGTGCATCCGGTGGGGCGGCTCAGCGCGCGCGTCGTGCTGCGGGCGGGGGCGGGGGTCGAGGAAGCGGTGGTGGAGAGCGACGTGTACGACTTGTCAGCCGGCGTCCGGCTGAGCGACGATCTCGTGGCGGCGTTCCGGGACCTCGAGGCGGGCCGGGTCGCGCCCGCCGATCCGTCCGTTGCGGCGGCCGCGGCGCGCATCCCTGCGCGGCAGCCCACGGAGTTGCTCGAGCTCCTGCTGGCGCACCTGCGGGACAAGTCGGCCGAACGCGTCGCTGCGCGCCGCGCCCTCGCGGAGCAGGAGCTTGCCGCCGAGCTCGGCAGGTTGGACCGCTACTTCGAGTCGATCCTGAAGGAGCAGACCGACCCGGAGGCGGTCGGCACCGTCACCGCGCTCGCCGAGCGTCGGCGCACTGAGGAGATCAGACGCAGCCAGGTGAAGGCCGTGGTACATCCCTTACAGCTGATCGAGGCCGACGTCCTGATACAGCGCGCCGAGTGGCGGCTCGAGTCGGCCCCTCCCCGCCGGCATCACGCCACCTTCAGCGCCCAGCGGCCCTTGGGCTCGGCCGGTGCGGCGCCCTGGAGCATGGCGTGCCCGCAGTGCGGTCGCCCACCGGCGGTGCTTGTCATCTGCCGGCAGGACCACTGCGCCTGCGAGGCGTGCTCGCACCGTTGCTCGGTATGCGCCGAGGACTTCTGCGCGGACCACGGCATCGCCCAGTGCCGGGTGGATGCTCAGGCGGCGTGTGACGAGCACGTGCGCGTCTGCCCGTCGTGCCGGCTGGAGCACTGCACGGCGCACCAGGGTCTCTGCACCGAGGGGGACGGGCACCCGGCCTGCTCCGCGTGTCTCGCGCCGTGCGGCAACTGCGGCCGGGTCGTGTGCAACCGGCACGCGGAGCAGAGCCACGCGGCGGCGCCGAAGGGAAGCCGCCGCTTGTGTGCGGCGTGCCTGAAGTACTGTGAGGGCGGCAGCAACGAGCCGGTGGGCGTGGACGAGGTGGCGCAATGTGCCAGCTGCGGCAAGTCCGTCTGCACGGCGCATCAGGCGGTATGCGCCGTGGATGGCCAGGCGCACTGCGCGCCGCATCTGCGCCGCACCGACAAGTCGCAGCGCCTCGTGTGCGCGCGGCACCGGGCGGGCTGCGCGCACGAGCCGGGGGCGCTGTTCGCGGTGGATGAGGTCGGCACGTGTCCCATCTGTGCAAGGGGCGCGTGCCAGAGTCATCGCGCGGCGTGCGAGCATTGCGGCCGCCGCGTGTGCACCGCGGACCTGAGCGTGGAGTCACGCCGCTGCGCCACGTGCGCGCAGCTCGCCGCGGTGAGCGATCTCCCGCAGGCCGTCGTCGCTGCCGCGCTGGCGGCGACCGGCAGCGGGCCAAAGCCCTCCCGCCGCTGGCGGATGGCGCGTGACCGTAGCCACCTGGTGGTCGAGCTGGACCTCGGGTGGAGGCAGACGGCGGTGGTCACGCTGCGACAGGGAGACAACGTGCCGGATGGCGTGGTCAAACATTCGCCGCTTCGGTTGAAGCGGCGAAAGTGATCGACACCTACTTACCAAGTCTCCGCTTGTGGAGCAGATTACAGCATTCAAGGAGGCCAAGTGGTCCATACAGTGCGGGTGGGACCACGGGTGTGGCGCCGTTGCGCGCCGGCCATGGTTCTGGCGGTAGCGGCATGCGGGGAGAGCGGGTCGGGCCCGACGCTACCGGTGGCGACGAGGCTTGGCATCACGGTCCAGCCCAGCAATGCGACGGCCGGCGCGGCGATCGCCCCCGGGATGCAGGTAGTCATCGTGAGCTCCGCGGGGATCACCGTCACCACGGCGACGACTGCCGTCACGGTGGTGATCGATTCGAATTCGTTGGGCGCGACGCTCTTGGGCACCGCAACGGTGAACGCGGTGAACGGGGTGGCGACCTTCGCGAACCTGAGCATCACCAGAGCCGGGACCGGCTACAGGCTTGTGGCCTCCGCCAGCGGCCTGACCAGGGCAACGAGCGCCCCGTTCGCCATCACCGCCGGCGCGGCGTCGCAGCTGGCCTTCGTGATCCAGCCGCGCGCCACCCTGTCAGGAGGGGCTATCAGCCCGGCCGTCCAGGTCGCGGTCCAGGACGCGTTCGGCAACACCGTGACAGCGGCCACGCACAGCGTCACTGCGGCGATTCGAAACAACCCGGGTGGTGGAATGCTCTCCGGGACCACCGCGGCAAGCGCAGCGAACGGGGTGGCGACGTTCTCGGACTTGAGCATCGACAAGCCCGGGACGGGCTACACACTCGCTGTGTCCGCCGACGGCCTCTTCGACGCAACCAGCACCGCGTTCGACATCATCGCCCCGCTGAGCTTTACCACGGTCGCCGCTGGCGGCGCCGGTCGGGGGTCGCATACCTGCGCGGTGACGACCGACGGCACGATCTACTGCTGGGGATTCAACGGTAACGGTCAGCTCGGCGACGGGACCCGCACCAATCGCGCTGTCCCGGCGCTGGTGCAAGCCCCCGCGGGCGTCACGTTCCAGGCCGTCAGCGCCGGCGGGCAGCACACCTGCGCGGTCGCGTCGACGGGCGACGCCTATTGTTGGGGCCGGAACGAGTTCGGGCGGCTGGGCGACGGCACGGCCGTCGACCGAACCTTGCCCGTTCGGGTGGCGGCGCCGGCCGGGGTCACGTTCACCTCCGTGGGTACGGGGGCCGGCTTCAGCTGCGGCCTCGCGGCCGCCGGAGGCAGCGTGTACTGCTGGGGATCGAACTTTGCCGGCGAGCTCGGCGACCATAGCGGCGTTGATCAGCTCAGCCCCGTGCTGGTCCAGGCCCCTGGGGGCGTGACATTTGCGGCCCTCGCCACGGGACTCGACCACAGCTGCGGCCTCGCTACGAGTGGCGCCGTGTATTGTTGGGGTTACAACGCCTTCGGTCAGCTGGGCGATAACACGACTGTCGACAAGCCTACGCCGGTCCAGGCAGGTGCCCCGGCTGCGGTGACCTTCGCGACCGTGGAGGCAGGGTACGCGCACACCTGCGCTGTAACGTCGGCCGGCGCGGCGTACTGCTGGGGCGGCAACGGGAACGCTCAGCTGGGCGATAACACGACAGTTGACAAGCTGGTGCCCACCGCCGTGCAGGGCGGGGTCGTGTTCGCCGTCGTGAGCGGCGGCGGGGACCACACCTGCGGCGTTTCGACCTCCGGCATCGGATACTGCTGGGGTGCCAACGGCAGCGGTCAGATCGGTGATAACACGACGCTGGCCAAGCTGGCGCCGGCGGTGACCGCTGGCTCCCTCAGCCTGAGCGTCGCCGCGGCAGGTTTGAACCACTCCTGCGCCGTTGCGGCGGGTGCGAGCGCGAGCGTGTACTGCTGGGGAGCCAATGATCACGGCGAGCTCGGGGACGGGACGACGGTGCCGCGGCTCGTGCCGACCCGCGTGCTTCGGTAGCTCCGCAGGCATCGCGCATCAGAAGAACAGCAACGTGATCGCCGCGAACAGCGGCAGCAGGATCCCGCAGCTGTACGCCATGTAGCCGAAGAATGAGGGCATCGTGACGCCGTTCTCCTCGGCGATGGCCTTGACCATGAAATTGGGCGCGTTACCGATGTACGTGTTCGCGCCCATGAACACGGCCCCCGTGGCGATGGCGGCGAGAAGACGCGCGGGCTCGGGATCGTGCGCGAGCGCGCCGATGAACGGTCCGTGCGGTGGGATGCCTGCGAGGCCGGCTGCGGCGGCGGCGAAGGCGAGATAGGTGGGGGCGTTGTCGAGCACGCTCGACAGCGCCCCCGTCGTCCAGAAGAACTCCCAGGCGTGGGACACCCCGAACCGCATGCCCAGCACGGTGCGGGTCCCGTGGCTCCAGCTGTTCAAGATCTCGAGCACGGGCGCCATCGTCACGAAGATCGCCGCGAACAGGACCGCCACCTCGACGATCGGCCCGAACGTGAACGCGTTACGCTCGCGGTGCTCGCTCGACGCCGCGCCGTAGGCGATGAGCGCGAGCACCACGATGATCGCCTCCTGCCTGCCCGCGGCCCAGGGCCGGCCGGCCAACGCGGCCCGGCCCGCGGCGATGATCGTGAGCACCACACCGCCCAGTGCGGCCACGGAGCCGGCGCCGTTCACCCGCAGCGGCTCGTGCACCATGACCCGCTCGAGCTGCGAGCCCGGCCGCTCCCGCTCCTCGCGGCTCAAGGCCCACTGATCCCACACGTTGAAGGTGACGAGCAGCGCGCCCGTCGCCGTGAGCCACTGCGGCCACAACCGCAGCGTCCACTCGAACGGCACGCCCTTCAGGAAGCCGAGCAGCAGGGGCGGGTCGCCTATGGGTGTGAGCAGCCCGCCGCAGTTCGCCACGAGGAAGATGAAGAAGACGACGATGTGCACGGTCCGTCGCCGGCTCTTGTTGGCGCGCAGCACCGGCCGGATCAAGAGGACCGAAGCGCCCGTCGTTCCCAGGAGGTTCGCGAGCACGGCGCCGAGCCCGAGCATCCCGGTGTTCACGAGCGGCGTGCCCGAGAGCGACCCCTGCACGTGGATACCGCCGCTGATCACGAACAGGGCGCCGATGACCACGATGAACCCGACATACTCATGGAGCTTCTCTGCCAACACCGCCCGGCCGGGGTCTCCGAGCGCGATCCCGAGGTGCCACAGGACCGGGAGCGAAACGGCTACCGCGAGGATAGTCTTGTTGTGGTTCGGGTGCCACCAGCGCGGGGCGACGAGCGGCAGGAGCGCGATCGCGGCGAGCAGCGCCACGAACGGCAGGGCGCTCGCGAGCGGGAGTTGGGCGCCGAGCATGGGGCCGGACACTAGGTCGCGGCGAGGGGCCGGTCAAGCCGCTGCGGTCGACGCGTGCCTACTCCCGCACCCGCACCGCGTCTGCGACGATGACGGCTCCGGCGGCGCCGCGGCGCGGCAATACCACGCGGGTCCAGCCGGCTGGGAACGTCCACGTGCCCAGCGCTCGCCAGAGACCGCCGCCCGTAGTCTGGTCGACGCGAACCACGGCCAAGGTGTCGCCCGCCGCGGTGATCACGGCGTACGCGGCTTGCGATGAGCGGTTCGTGCCGCTCGTCCAGCGCGCGTCGAGCGTGCGGGAGCCGGACGCGGCGAGCCGGAACGAGAAGGCCGCGCCGTCGGTCGCGTCGGGTCGCATCGCCGCCCAGCGGTACCCCCCGCCGTAGTAGCCGGGCGTCGAATCCGACGCGGTCCACGCGGCCGGCACTGCCGCCGCCGCGACCGCCGGATCGTTGAACGCTGCCGAGTCGTCCACCACGATTTCTCCGCACAACGCTTGCACCCGATGGAGATACGGGATCCACGGCCAGTGCGGCCCCGGGTCGGTGCGGTTCGCGGGTTGGAGCTGCCCGTGCCCCACGATGTGCTGCCAGTCGCGCGGGATCCCGCGGTCGCGGGTCACGTCGCACGCCAGCGCCGCGGACGCCTCGAGCTGAGAGGCCGGGAAGGAGTCTTGTGATGCGAACCCCGCATGCTCGATCCCCACGGTGAAATCGTTGCTCTGCACGCCGTTGAGCCAGCAGTCGTGTCCACGGTTGAGTGTACAGTCGTACGTCGCCGCGATGTGCCATGCCCGGTCGCGCTCATGCACGAGCTGCGAGATCTCGTTGCCGTCCTCGCTCACCACGTAGTGCGCGCTCGCCTGTGAAGCGGGGTTCACGAGCCAGCTCCAGCAGCTCACATAGTTGCTCTCGCAGGTGTGGATGATCAGGACGTGCGTCCGGCCGGTCGAGTCGGTCGGCCGCGCGTTGAAGTTGGGCGACGGGCGCCAGACCCCGGCGGCATAGTCGGGCGCGCCGCCCGACCCGGGGGGCGGCTGGCAAGCGGTGGGCGCCGGTGCCGCACTACTGGCGAGATCGGGCGACGCGGCGCCGAGCGCGCGGTCGACCTCGCGCCGGTACGCTGCTTGGCCGTCGGAGAGCTCGATCCCCGAGTAGGGGGCGATCAGCTTGAACCATTCCTCAGGGCGCGACCGATCGATCGCGGCGTCGCCGGCGAGTGCGTCGAGCACCGCCGCCGCGGCGCGGATGTTAGCCACGGGATCGCGCCGGGCCACGTCCAGCGTCACGCCTGCGTGCACTGCGCCCCGCTCCAGCGCCGTCCCCCGCAAGCCCATCACGCCGAACGCGGGCGCTCGTCCGGGGAACTCCTCCGCCCCATCGACCATGTGCCAACGCGTCTCTACCCAGCCGATCGCTTTGAGCAGGGCGGGCGGCACGTGAAACTCGGCCCCCGCCGCGGCGAACGCCGAGTCGAACGGCGACGGCCGCGCGACGGGCGCGGCCTGCTCGGCCACGATCCCCGATACGCGCGGCGAGCGACAGGGCTCGACCGGCGCTTCGCGGCAGGCGGCGACGAGGAGGAGGGTCGCTGTCCAAACTGAGGAGATGACGCGCCGGTTCCCACTCTGCACGCCAGTCACCGCCCGTGCCTCACGTCGACCAGGAGGCGCGCTGGTCCCGTCGAGTCGAGCACGCGGTAGGGGCCGGCCGCCGCGACGCCCAGCAGCCACTCGACCTGTCCCTCGAAGTCGCACACCAGCTTCATTTCCCGGACCGCCGGCAGGCCGAGGGCACGCTCCCGCTCGACGAGCGTGGGCATGCCGCGCTCATCGTGCGCCTGCGCGGGCTCGAGGCGCACGACGAGCGTGCCCGCACCCGCGACCGAGACTGGATCACCGGATCCGCAGCGTCGCACGAGCGTGGTCGTGTACTCGACGTGGTAGCCGGGAACGCTGTCTCCCGCGAACTCGAACACGACGCGGTCGTACCCTGGGCCCGAGGCCACCTCCACAGAGCGGAGGATTCGGGGCGGCGCGCCGGGCCGGGGGGAAGCCCGCTGCACCGGCGCCGTCGTGCCCGCGAAGGTCGTGTCGTGCGGGACGGAGGCGCGTACCGCCGCAGCGGAGTCTGGGACGCTCTCACGGGGCTCGCGACGCCCACACGCGGTGATGACGAGCGGGGCGAAGGCGATGACGATCGAGACGGTGCGCCGTGGCATCGGTCGTGCTTATACCCCGCGCCTCGGACAGCGGCGGGATCGCACCCGGAACGCGCCCAGGGGTATAAGGACGTGCGCCCGGACTTCGACTTGAGGAGGCCTTATGAGCCGTCGAGTTCGCGCGCTCCCGCCCGTAGCACCGATCAGTCCGCCAGGGGGCTGAGAGACGCCCATGCCGCGTTGCATCGTGTTGATCCGCAGCCATGAGCTCCTGCAAGAGGGATGGCGCAAGCGCTCGTTCGGCCCGGCCGGGCCGCTGCTCGATGACAGGGTCAAGGTCGCAGGCGTGCGGTTCGACGAGGCCTACCATCCGGTCGAGGTGTGGCGCCGTATCGGTGGCGGGGACGATCCGCCCAGCGCGAGCGGCTTCAACTACGCCGCCGTCGGGCCGGCGGTCACGTACGCCGTGCGGGCGGACGCGGACGACGCGGACGCCATCGAGCGGCTGCGGCGCGACCGCCGGTCCGAGGTCGTCGGTGTGTTCGCCGACCCTGTCGTGTCCCCATTCCCGTCCGCCTACTGTGGCGAGGCCGCGGTCGGTGCCACCGACGACGTTGCCCGAGCGCTCGGCGTCCCCGCGCTCTCGAGGGCCGGGCTGACCGGCGAAGGCGTCCACGTCGCCGTCGTCGACACGGGGATCGACGGCTCGCGCATTCCGGTCACCGGCGGCTGGGCGCCCACCCTGGGGTACGTGCCCGGCTCGACCGCGCCGACCCACGGCACTATGGTGGCGTACGACGTGCGCATCGCGGCGCCCGATGCGCGGATCCTCGACTACGCGCTCCTCAGATCCCGGGCGGGAACCTGGGCCGCGTTTCTCTCGGATGCCATCGCCGCGTTCGCGGATCTGGTCGAGCGGGTGAACGGCTCCCCGGGGCGATGGGTGGTCAACAACAGCTGGGGGTTGTTCGACCGCGCGAGCGATGCCCCGGTCGGCTCGCCGGAGAACTACTCCGCCAATCCCGACCATCCGTTCAATCAGATCACTGCCGCTCTCGTCGCGGCCGGCGCGGATGTGTTCTTCGCGGCGGGGAACTGCGGCGCCGACTGCCCCGATGGGCGGTGCGGCGCCGGCGACACGGGCCCGGGAGCCTCGATCCACGGCGCGAATTCCCATCCCGACGTCGTGAGCGTGGCCGCGGTTACCGTCACGGATCGGCGCCTGGGTTATTCGTCGCAAGGACCCGGCGCGCTCTACTCTCGCAAGCCGGACCTCGCGGGCTTCAGTCACTTCAAGGGGTCGGGCGTCTACCCCGCAGACGGGGGGACGTCGGCCGCGAGTCCGGTCGCGGCCGGAGTGGCGGCGGCGCTGCGCCAGGGCTTCGCCAGCGACCGCCTGGCGCCGGCGCAGCTCAAGGGCCTGTTGCAGCGAACCGCGCGGGACATCGGGGGCAATGGCTGGGACTACGACTTGGGTTACGGCGTGATCGATGCGGCCGCGGCGCTGCAGGCGCTCGGGGTCAAGCCGCTCAAGAAGCGGGCTCCTGCATAGCGTCGGCGAAGAAACGGACGCCGGGAATCCGCTCGGCCCGCTCGCGCGCGTCGGGCGACGCTACGCCGCGCACCACGTAGCGACCGAGCTTGGGATTGATCGGGACCGGGCCGTAGTCCGGGTCCACCGCGACCCCGGCCGCGTCGAGCAGCGTGCGGATCGCCGCCATGTCGACCGGCTCGCCCGGTCGGTCCACCTGGATGATGTAGCGCGTGACGGGTGACATCTGGCCGTCGAGAGAGTAACCACCTCCTAAAGAAACGGCTAGCCCGGCGCGGTGACCCCGTAGACCGGGTGCAGTTCCCACAGCGCGCGCAACGAGGAGTTGCAACGGCCGTGCTGGTCGGCGTGCAGAGTTCCGCCGGGCGCCGCCCGTTGATGAAACCCGTCGAAGAAGGCGGCACCGGTGAACCGGACTCGCACCGGCGGACGGAGATCGCCCCGGGGCCCGAGCCGCGTGGTGTCGACCAGGCTCGCGAGCGCCGCGCGGGCCCCGCGGTAGATCGCACCGTAGCGCTCCGCCGGAATCTCCACGATGATGCAGGAATCGACCGGGGTGGCAGGGGCCGCGGTCAGCTCGACGTGCCAGTCCCCGTCGGACTCCTGCAGCCTCAGGCGCCGCACCCAGCCGACGAGCGCGAACACGCTGTCCTCTCGGCCCTCGCGCGGGGCGCACGTGTCTCTGCTGGTGAGGCTCACGGGTGCCCAGGCCGTGAGGATCGTGGCGATATCCACGGGCTTGGCCGGGCGCGTTTGCAGCGCGGTGTCGATCTTCTCACTCCAGCGATAGTGCGGCTCGACGCACGCCTGCCCCCTCGCCGCCGGCGGCGCGACGAGCGCCAAACTCCCTACGACGAGACCCCAGCGCGCCATGGAAAGCTTTCCTCGGTGACACATAGGCTCGTTCTGGCCACGCATGTACCTTATTAAGAAGGAAGGGGTTTCGTCGACCACCATGTTCAGTCGCTTTCCGAGCCCGCTCGGCGAGCTGGACCGCAAGCGCTGGCTGCTCGAGCACGAAGGGGTCGCGCTGGCACTCGGGCTCTAGCTCCGGGGGCTCCCGAACCCTATCATAGCACGGTGTCCCCCGCGTGCGGGCGGGATCCCGTGACTGACCAGCTGGCTCACCTGCAGGCAGCACTCCCCGATCGCTACACGCTCGAGCGTCCGCTCGGTCGCGGGGGGATGGCCACGGTCTACCTCGCCAACGACCGGAATCTGGGTCGCCAGGTCGCGCTCAAGGTGCTCCATCCCGAGCTCGCGACCGCCATCGGTGTAGAACGCTTCCTGCGCGAGATCGGCACCGCCGCCGGGCTCAACCATCCCTTGATTCTCGCCCTCCACGATTCCGGTGAAGCCGGGAACCTGCTGTACTACACGATGCCGTACGTCGAGGGGGAGACGCTCCGCAGCCGGCTGACGCGCGAGCGCCAGCTCTCGATCGAGGACGCGGTCGGCGTGACGTGCGACGTCGCCGAGGCGCTCGCGTACGCGCACAGCCGGGGCGTGGTGCATCGGGACATCAAGCCCGAGAACATCTTGTTCTCCGCAGGCCGCGCCGTCGTGGCGGATTTCGGGATCGCGCGGGCGCTGACCGTCGCCAGCATCGAGCTCACCGGGACCGGGGTCGTCATCGGCACACCAGCCTACATGAGCCCCGAGCAGGCGGGCGGCGTCGCGACGCTCGACGGCCGCAGCGACCTGTACAGCCTCGGGTGTGTGTTGTACGAGATGCTCGCGGGGAGGCCGCCGTTCGAGGGACCGACCGTCCAAGCCGTGATCGCGCGTCTCTCGATCGACCCACCGCCGCCGATCCGCACCGCGCGACCGTCCGTCTCCGCCGCGTTGGAGGGCGCCGTGCTGAAGGCGCTCGCCAAGGTCCCGGCGGACCGGTTCGCCACCACCTCGCAGTTCGCGGATGCGGTGCGTGCGCGGGACGATGCAGTGGTGATCTTCGCAGATGCCGAGTCGATCGCCGTCTTGCCGTTCGCGAACCTGAGCGGCGATCCGGAGTTCGAGTACCTGAGCGATGGGATCGCCGAGGATATCATCAACGCGCTCGCCCAGCTGGCGGGCCTCCGTGTCGCGGCGCGCACGTCGTCCTTCGCGTTCCGCGGTCGGGCCGTCGACCTGGCCGAGGTCGGTGCGAAACTCAAGGTGGCGATGGTGCTCGAGGGGAGCGTCCGCAAGGCTGGGAATCGCCTCCGGGTCACCGCCCAGCTGGTGAAAGTGAGCGATGGCGACCATCTCTGGTCGGAGCGCTACGACCGCGACATGACCGACATCTTCGCTATCCAGGATGAGATCGCGAAAGCGATCGCGGGACGGCTGCAGGTCACGCTGGACGGCGGCGAGGCGGCGTCGCTCGTGACCCCGGCCACCAAAAATCTCGACGCCTACCATCTCTGCCTGAAGGGTCGATATCTACTGGCGCAGCGCGGGCTCGGGCTGAGGAAGGCGCTGGAGTGCTTCGATCAGGCGATCGCCCTGGACCCGAACTACGCGCTGGCGCACGCCGGGCTCGCCGAGGCCTGCACCGTGCTCGCACAGTATGGCCTCGTGCCGCCTGGTATGCTGCGCGCGAAAGCGCGCGCCGCCGCGTGCCGTGCCCTCGAGCTCGCTCCCAACCTCGCCGAGGCGCACGCCGCGGCGGGGACGGTGAGCTTCGTGATCGATTGGGACTGGGCCACCGCCGCGCGGGAGCTGCGCCAGGCCATCGCGCTGAACCCGCGTTACGTCATCGCGCGGCTGTGGCTCTCGTACTATCTGGTCTTCGTCGAAGACCAGTTCGAGGATGGGATCGCGCATGGCCGGCGCGCCGTAGAGCTCGACCCGCTGTCCCCGTTGCCCAGCATGCAGCTCGGCATGAGCCTCATGGGGGCGGGCCGGCTCGAGGAAGCTGTCGCGCCGCTGGAGCGGGCCGCCGCGCTCGCGCCGACGATGTTTCTGCCGCCCATCCACCTGGGACTCCTCTACAACGAGCTGGGACGGAAAGAAGCGGCGATTCGCTCGGTCGAGGCGGCGGTCGTCACATCCGGTCGCCATCCCTGGACACTGTGCGCGCTGGGGGTGTGCTACAGCTCCGTCGGGAAGGTGGCCGAGGTGGAAGCGATCCGCGACGAGCTGACCGCGCGCGCGCGCCGCGAGTACGTGCAACACACCATGCTCGCGATCTTGAGTGCCGCTCTGGGGCGATTGGACGAGGCGTTCGAGCTGCTCGAGCGCGCGTGCGACGACCGTGACGGCATCCTCGTCTACTCGCGCCGCTACCCGTTCTTCAGCGCGTTCCAGCACGATCCTCGGATGGAGCGGATCTATCGCCGGATCGGGCTCCCGTGACGCCCGGCTAGTTGCGGGCCGCGATCGCGCGGAGATCGATGCTCGGCGGCACCCCCGGCAACGACAGGTACCCGGGCGGCGGTCCATACACGACCGACTGATGACACGTGCACAGCCCGCTGCGCGGAGCCGCTGTGACCACCGCGGCGGGCGGCAGCCGGTAGGAAATGCCCGCCGGCTCGATGATGAACCCGCCGCACTCGTGACAATGGATCTCGCTCATCTTCCACTCCTTCCGAAAAAAGACGAGGGGCGGCCTGGTGCCGCCCCTCGCTATCGTGACAAAGACCGGCGCCCTAGTTCTTCGACGCGATCTTGTGGAACGTCGAGTTGGAGACCTCGTAGGCCTCGACTCGAGGCGTGCCATCGACGACCTTCGCGAGGCTCTGCAGCACGGTGGGATAGGTGTCGCGGCTGTAGGCCTCCGCGTTCTCCTTTTTCTCCCACAAGCTGATGGCCAGCGCTTCCTTTCCGTTCTCCGTGACGAACGTGATCTCGTCCTTGAAGCCGTTCTGCTTGCGCATCACCGGCAGGATGTCCGTTTCGAGCGTCCGGGTGAACTCGGGGGCAGAGTTGGCCTTCAGGTGCAGCGTGACGTTGCGTGCGTACATGAGATGACTCCTCGACGACTCCGATATGAGCTTCACACCTGCTGAACACTTCTGAGTGGTGCAACGTAGCAAGGTTTACTATATTTGTCAAGTGATGAATTGTGCTGTGTCATCAACTTAATCATATCAGTTAATATGGTTGATCTGGACGGGGGGCGGTTCGTGGACGTGGCGTTCGTGATCCGGGAGCGATTGGAGGAGCTGGGTTTGGAGCAGCGCGACCTCGCCCGTGCGGCCCGGGTGACGGAGTCGTACGTCTCGCAGCTGCTCACCCGGAAAAAAGCGCCGCCCGCGCCCGACCGCACCGACATCTACGACCGGATGGACAGGTTCCTGAAGCTGCCGGACGGCGAGCTCGCGCGGGTGGCGGAGGTGGCGCGCAAAGAACGGCTGAAGCGGGAGCTGGGCGACCCGCTCGAACCCCTGTTCCCTCGCGTGCGCGACCTGATCCTGCGCAAGTGCCAACCCGAGAAGGCGCAGCAGATCCGCGCGATCTTCGAGCGTCAGCCCTTGGGCGAGCTCGAGCGCCTCATCGCGAAGCAGCTGCTCGACGTCGCTGGCCTTGCCACCGATATCTTCCACCTCTCAGCCAGGCACCTCGCATTGCTCGATTCGCTGATCGACTCGTGGGACATCGATCTCGCCAGCTTCAGCCTCGAGATCGTGCTGCATCGACGCGGCAGGGCCGGGCGGGTGAAACGGTTCGAGTTCGTGGAGCGGGAGGCCGGGCCGGCGCCGGGACTCAAGCAATTCCTGGCGAATCCGGTGTTGAGCGGCACGGCCACGCCGCAGGAGCTCGCGTTCCTGAGAAACCTCCGGTTCAACGGCCGGCGCCCCACCGCCCTCTACTATTACCGCGAGCTACAGAACTTGAGAGACCCGCTGCACTTTCGAACGCCGTAGTCCACTTGCCTCCCGGGTCCCAGCCGGTCTATGCTAGGCTCCCCGTGCAACCGACGACCGTCTCCCGCTGGCGCGCCCTGCTCGGCGACGTCCACTTGTGGATTCCGCTCGCCGTGCTCATGGCCGGCCTGTTAGTGCTGCGATGGATCGCCTGACCGAGCTCGACCCGGCGCGCCTCGCCCGCCTGCAGGGCGTCGGCATCCTGTCCGGGTTCGCCGCCGGCGCCTGGCTCGGCGCCGCCGAAGCACCCACCAAGCTCGTCACCCTCGGCATCCCGCCCGTCGTCATTTCCTTCATGATGGTGATCGGCGTGTTCCTGGCGCGCTGGAGCCTCCCTGCGCTGGTGCGCGGCACCGCCGCGGTGCGGGACGACGTGCGCCAGGCGCCGCACCTGGTCATCTGGGCCGCGCTCGCGGGTTGCCTCTGGGCCGTTGCCAACACCCTCACGATCTTTGCCATCAAGGACATCGGGCTCGCCATCGCGTTCCCCTTGTGGAACGCCAACAGCCTGCTCGGCATCCTGTGGGGCACGCTGCTCTTCAACGAGCTGCGCGACGCGGGTGGGGCACGCTGGCTCGGCGTGTGGGGCGGCGCCGCCGCGATGTTCGCCGGCGCCACGCTGCTGGCGGTCGCGTCGTCAGCCCAGGCACCCGGAGGCAACGCGCTGCGCGGGGTCGCGGCGGCGCTCGCCGCCGGCGCGCTGTGGGGCACGATGTACATCCCCTACCGCAAGGCGTACCTCACCGGCATGCATCCGCTCTCGTTCGTGGCGTTCTTCACGATCGGTGAGCTCGGCATGATGACGGCGCTCGCCGTGAGCTTCTCGAGCGGCCCCGGCGCACTGTGGAGCGAGCTGGTCAAGAGTCGCGAAGTGCTCTTCTGGCTGCTGCTCGCCGGGTTCGTCTGGGTGATGGGCGATCTGTTCCAGCAATACGCGGCCAAGTACGTCGGCATCAGCCGCGGCATCCCGCTCTCCAACACGAATCAGCTGTGGGGGCTGTTGTGGGGAGTCTTCGTATTCGGCGAGCTCAAGGGCGCGGGCTCAGGAGTCTACTGGCGGGTGATCGGCGGCTCGCTCCTGATGGCGGCGGGTGCGGGAGCGATTGCGCTCGCCACGGCGCCCGGCCGCGAGCACCGGCGCTGGCAGGAAGCGGGGGCACGCGAAAGCGCACGCTACAACGTGGACCCGGCCTACGTGGCGGCGGGAATGGCGGGCGAGGACACTCGCGTTACGCGCGCCCGCCGCAGTCCGCTCGATTGGCTGCTGGTTGCGGTGGCGACGGCGGTGTTCGTGGGGTTCGCTGTGGTCGCCCGGGTGCCCGCGCTGGTGGTCGACTGGGGCTGGGCGGCGCTGCTCACCCTCGCGTTGGTCGGATTCCTCGTCGTGGGCGGCCGGGCGCTGTGGCGCGCGACACGGTTTGGGTGAGGGTGGTGGTGACGGGTTACTGCGGTGTGGGCTGGTATTTGTCCAGCCAGGTCAGGACCTCCTGGATCAGTCGCGCGCGCGGAACGAAGTGGCTCCCCTCCTCCACAACGTGCCGCTTTTGGTCAGGCGGTGTGCCTAGCAGACGAAACATCGGGATTTGCGAGGTCTCGAGCGGGAAGAAAAAATCGTACCTGCCGTTGATCATGACGGTGGGAATCTTGATCCGCGGTATGAAATTGATCGGGTCCGCTTCGGGCCGCGCCGGCTCGAAATCGAGCCCGGCCACGTAGAGCACGCTGACCCTGATGCGCGGCTCGACGGCCGGGAGCAGCCCGCCCATGGCGCCGCCCCAGCTCAGGCCGTAGTACCCCAGGCGCCCCGTGGCGACCTCCGGACGGGTCTCCAGGTAGTCGACCGCTCGGCGCAGGTCCTTCGCCCACATCACGACGTGGTCACGGTAGAAGTTGGAGCTGTCCTGCACGTCGGTATTGAGCGAATCGCTCCGCTGGTAGGTCCCCTTGTATACCGGATACAGCACCGCGCGGCCGCTCTTGACGACGAAATCAATGGCCCGCACCTGCAGGTTCTGCGGCGCGTGGTCACGGATCGCGTTCGAACCCGGGAAGTAGACGACGGCTGGATACGGCTTGGGCCCGCGCTTGGGGAGATACAGATAGACGAGCAAACTGTCCCCTGCGTACGCTGCGTTCATGCGGACCAGCTCTCGGGTCCAGTCCCCCTCGTCCACGGCCTCGACCACCTTCGCGGCAAGGGGGGTCCGGTCATACGCGTAGATCTGCTGGTAAGCGGCGAACACAGCGTCCGTCACCGGCCGCGCCTTGAGGAAGTCGCGCCAGGCGCGCTGCAACGGCTCCCCCGCCGCTGCCAGGTTCGGCTCAGCGGCGAGGTACTTCACCAGGCGAATGCCGTTGGTGGGCGACCGGTCGAACGGCGCCTGCGTGTAGGCATCGGTGAACTGGTACGGCTCGTCGTTCCAGCCACCACCCAGGATGAATCGGTCGGCGCCGCTGGCGTTAAGACACCACTCGCGCACGTTCCCGGCCATGTCGTAGGTCCCATATGCGCTGATGCCGCGCGTGGTGCCGACGGGGACCGTTCCCCGACCGGAGAAATTGCTGGCCGGGACGATCCAGGCGCTGTTGTACACGCTGGCGGCGTGATTCCAGTGGGCCACGGTGGGCAGCGACTTGCCGCTGAACTTGGCGAACGCCGCAGCCTCGTACCAGCTGACTCCTGCGACCGGGTGATTCTCCTGGCCGGCCGGGTACTCGCCCGCTTCCCAGGTAGACGGCCCGTGCCGGCCCGCCCGGTCGGTCATTCGAGCCATGGCCTGCTCCCACGGAATGACCCGACCGCCCTGCACGAACGCTTGGTCCCAGAGCTCGCGGCGCCGGTAGCCACCGCTGTCCACGAAGCGCTTGAACTCGCGGTTGGTGACCTCGAACCGATCCATCAGATAGTCGCCCAACCGGATCGGTTTGATGTGCTCGAAACCGGGGTAGAAGACGTCGAGATCGCCGCCCGCGATCCTGACCATCTCGGCGGGCAGCGCACTGTCCCGGTCGAGCCTGATCACCGAATCGCGGAACGGCATGCCGACGAGCTCGAGCGTTCGATACCCCGGCCGCTCGACGCGCAGCCGGTTTGCGTTGAGCCATCCTCCGCTCATGCTCAGCGAGAGCAGCACGCTGTCGAGCGGCGTCTTCCCGAGCAGCACCCAGCCGGAGTCGTGTGCGGCATACTCCTTTCGCCACACCGCAGCGCCCGGCGGATTGGTGTGCAAGTTCACCCGCCGCGCAAACCTGGGCCGGAGCGCTCGGAAAAGCGAGTCGCGGGGATTCGCGGCCTCGACCCGCCGAGCCAGCGTATAGGCCGAGTCCCACAGGCCCAGCTCGGCGAGGGCCAGGAGTTGGGGGATGCCCTGCTCCCGGGCCCAGTGTCGTTCGCGCGCCCGCCGCCCCGGACCGAACCAAGTCGCCGCGCCGAGGATCACCACCGCGACAAGTGCAGCCGTGAGGAGCGCAGCGGGTCGGCGGCGCACCACTCCTGCTCCGCCGCCACCGGCTAGGGCGGTCACGCCGCTGCCCGGCGTGGCGAACGCCTCGATGTGCGCCCGCAGCGCCTCGGCCGACTGCCAACGGGCCGCTGGCTCCTTCTCGAGGCAGCGCATGACCGCGCTCGCGAAAGGCGCGGCGAGATCGGGCCGCCGCGCTGCGATCGGCGGCGGCATCTGAGTGACGTGCGCCGCGAGGATCGCCTGCGGCGTCGTCCCCGTGAACGGCGTTTGACCGGTAAGCATCTCGTAAGCCATCACCCCGACGGCGTACAGGTCGGTACGCGCATCTACCGCGGCCATCCCCGCGGCCTGCTCCGGGGCCATGTAGTTCGGGGTGCCGATCGCGAGGCCGAGCGCCGTGAGCGTGCCGCTGGCGGCGCTGGCGCTGGCCGCGGCGGCGCTGGCGGCCTTGGCCACGCCAAAGTCCATCACCAGCGCGTGCCGCCCGCTGAGCATGATGTTCTCGGGCTTGATATCGCGGTGCACGATCCCCAGACCGTGGGCGTGTGTCAGCGCATCCAGCACCTCCTGGAGAATGCGGGCCGTATCGGTGGGCGTCAGCCGGCCCTCGCGGGTCAAACGCTCCCGCAGGCTCTCCCCCTCCACATAGGGCATGACGTAGTAGAGCAAGCTCGGGCCCATGTGATCCGGGCGAGGAATCTCGCCCGAATCGATGAGGGTCAGGATGTGCGGGTGCTGGAGGTGCGCGGCGATGCGGATCTCGCGAAGGAATCGGTCGGCGCCGAGCGCGCCGGCCACTTCGGGATGGAGCACTTTGATGGCGACCGGCCGATCGTGCTTGACGTCGTGCGCCAGAAACACCGTCGCCATGCCGCCACGTCCCACCTCCCGCTCGACGGCGTAGATGCCGGCGAGTCCATCCTGGAGCAGGGGACGAAGATCTGGCACGGCTGTCCTGTCCGGAGAGGGGAGGGAAGAGCGTTGCCCAATACTACCGGGAAGGCGTAGCGGCGGCGAGAGCCGCCCCCCGAGCCAGCGCGAGACGCCATATTCCCGGTGCCATTATGACTCGACGCCCCCCTTCCCGAGTGCTGCTCACTCTGCTCCTCGCCACGCCCAGCGTGGGGGGCGCATCTGCCCAACGCATTCCCGCGAGCCAGCACGGCTCGGTCACGCAGCGCGTGGGCTCCACGGATATCGCCGTCTCCTACAACCGCCCGGTCGCGCGAGGGCGGCGGCTGTTCGGCGAGCTGGTCCGCTGGGGACACATCTGGCACCCGGGCGCGGACTCGGCCACGACGATTACGTTCAGCCGGGACGTCGCCATCGCGGGCCACGACGTTGCGGCGGGCCGCTACACGCTCTGGACCATCCCCGAGGAGCCGCCCAAACCTTGGACGTTGATCCTGAGCCGCGGCGTGGACGTGTGGCACACGCAGTATCCGGGAGAGACGCTCGACGCGCTGCGCATCACCGTTGCCCCGGAGCAGGGCGCTCACATGGAAGTGCTGGCGTACTACTTCCCGATCGTCGCCCCGGACTCGACCGTGCTGCGGCTGCACTGGGGCACGACGATCGTCCCCATCACCATCCGACCGAAGTAGCCGTCTCCCTCCTGACGAGCTTTGCGACAGCGTCGCGGTTTTAGTGACCGGAAACGTGGCAGCGCCTTGAATTTCGTGCTCAATCTCCCGGCACCGCCGTTGCCCCAGCGATCGGCATGCCGCTCATTCGACGGGCTCTGGGGCTCGGACTCATCCTTGCCGCCATCCACGCCGCCCGCCCGAGCGGGGTCGCCGCGCAAACCGGCGAGCAGCACTGGCAGCTGGCCCTCGCCAACTACACCCTCTCCGCGCTCGCGCAGTTTACGGGGAAAGTGATTCGGGGTGAGAATGTCGGCCGTGCGGCGCGCCGGGCCCCGGTCGAGGCTCTGGCCCCAGCCGCCTTGCAGCACGCCGGGATGACGCTGTTGGGAAGCAGTTGGCGACTCGCTCTGCCTGCCCAGGCGCTCGTCCAGAAGGGCGCCATGCTGCAACGCCGTTCGATGCTCGGGCTTCCTCAGTTCGCGGAGTTCTGGACCTCGTGGGAGCTCGACTATCTGTGGTTCAACGTGCGCGTCGCCGCGGGGCGATTCCTGGTGCCGCGTCTCAATGTCGAGACCGTGCGCCAGGCGTTCGTCATGCGTGACCCAGCTCCGGCGCGCCTCTCCTGGGGTCGCTCGCTGGCGACCGGCGTCCCCACATGGTTCACCGACCAGATCGTGGAGGAGGCCTGGGGGCGCGAGCGGGGCCAGCAAGTGCACCTGAACCGGCTCGTTTTCGCTGAGAACTGGACCTCCGATCACGGGGATGGGCTCTACCGCCACGAGCTGGAGCACACGCTCCAGGCGATCCGCAGCACCCCGCTGGTCGACGTGCTGCTCCATCAGGACGCGTCCCAGACCCGGCCCGCGGGATTCCTCCGCTACAACTCCGACGTCATCGCCTACCACCTGACCGGCATGCAGTCGTTTCTCGGCAACGGCAATCGCCTGTTGGAGCACGACCGCCGCTTCGTCGAGTGGGAAGCCGATTCCTACGCCGGCCTGAGTGATCGCGGCTTCGCCTGGCATTAGCAGGTCGCATTGACGGCCGTCGCGCCGAGCGGTAGAGTCGCTCGGCGGCCGTAGCCGGACCGCGGGATCCGACCGATGATCTTCCGCAGCCCCTATCCCGACGTCCGCGTGCCCGACGTCGCGCTGCACCGCTTCGTGCTGGCGGGAGCGGTGGAGCGCGCGGACCAGCCGGCGCTCATCGACGGGCCGAGCGGCCGGGCGCTGACGTATGGCCAGCTCGCGGCGGGGGTCGAGCGACTCGCGGCTGGACTCACCGCGCGCGGGTTCCGCCGGGGCGATGTGCTCGCCCTCTTCATGCCAAACCTCCCCGAGTTCGCCCTCGCCTTTCACGGCACCCTCGCGGCCGGCGGCGTCGTGACCACGGTGAACTCCTTGGCGACCGTGCAGGATGCCGAGTACCAGCTGCGCAACGCCGGCGCCCGCTTCCTCGTCACCGTGGCGCCCTTCCTGGACCGGGCGGCGCCGGCCGCCGCCCAGGTCGGGATCGAGCAGCTCTTCGTCGTCGGCGAGGCACGCGGCGTGACGCCGTTTGGTGCGCTGTTCGACGCCGGCGGTTCCGCCCCAACCGCCCAGCCCGCGGCGGCGCGGGATCTCGCCGTGCTGCCGTACTCGAGCGGGACCACGGGATTCCCCAAGGGCGTGATGCTGACGCACCGCAACCTCGTGGCGAACCTGATCCAGACTGCGACCGTGCATCACGTCGTCGCCGCCGACCGCATCATCGCGGTGCTGCCGTTCTTCCACATCTACGGGATGCAGGTCGTGATGAACCTCGCGCTGTGGCAGGGAGCGACCCTGGTCACGATGCCGCGGTTCGAGCTCGAGCCGTTCCTGGCGCTGCTCGAGGCCCATCGCATCACGCGGGCGTTCGTGGTCCCGCCGCTCGTCCTCGCCCTGGCGAACGACCCGGCGGTCGATCGCTACGACGTGTCCAGCTTGCGGGGAGTGATGTCCGGCGCCGCGCCGCTCGACGCGGCGCTCGAGGCGGCCTGCGCCCGGCGCCTCTCGTGCGCGCTGATTCAGGGGTACGGGCTTACCGAGGCGAGCCCGGTGACTCACGCCGTGTCAGACGAGCCGGGTGCGGCGCGCCCCGGCTCGATCGGCCCGCTGTTGCCGAATACGGAGTGCCGTGTCGTCGATCCGGCGAGCGGCAGCGATCTCGGCCCAGGCGAGGACGGCGAGCTGTGGATCCGGGGTCCCCAGGTGATGGCCGGGTACTTGAACAACCCGGAGGCGACCGCCGCCACGCTCGACGCCGCCGGGTGGTTGCACACCGGTGACATCGGCCACGCGGATCCGGACGGGTACTTCACGATCGTGGACCGTCTCAAGGAGCTGATCAAGTACAAGGGCTTCCAGGTGCCGCCCGCCGAGCTCGAGGCGATGCTGCGGACCCATCCGGCGGTGGCCGATGCCGCCGTCATCCCCATCCCCGACGAGGAGTGCGGCGAGGTGCCCAAGGCCTTCGTGGTGTTGCGGCGCGCCGTGCCGCCGGAGGCGCTCCTGGCCTACGTCGCCGAGCGCGTCGCACCGTACAAGAAGATCCGCGCCGTGGAAGTGGTGGATGCGATTCCGCGGTCACCGTCCGGAAAGATCCTGCGGCGCGTACTGAAGCAACACGAGCGGGCCGTGCGGACCTGAGCGGCGCGGACCTCATAGCGGTCCGCGGTAGCGCATTTCGTTCGTCGGCACGAAGTCGAGCTGATCGTACAGCGGCCGTCCCTCTGCCGAAGCGTGCAGCACCAGCCGGGCGACGCCGTGCTCCTGCGCCCACGTGATCACACGCTCCATCAGGCGGCGCGCGAGGCCGCGTCGACGCCAGGCACGCTCGGTGAACACGTTGACCACGATCGCCTCGGGGCCGCGCCGCACCTCGCGGCGGCTGGCCTCGGGCCGCGGGAGCAGCCGCCGCAACTGGATCCCGGCGCCCGCCACGATCTCGTCCGGGTGGTCGGCGGGGCAGACCACCCATCCCACGTACTCGCCGGTCCGGAGACACGCGTCCAGCGCTCGCCGGGCCGCGTCCACCAGCGGGTCGTACAGCTCATCCGGCAGGTCGCCCATGTCGCGAAACATCTCCGCCCGGTGGCGCGCCAGCGCCGGGGCGTCGGCCACGGTGGCGAGGCGGATCGTGAAGGCGTCACCCATCCGCGCAAGATAGCGTAGCTTTCCTCCCATGGACCCCGTGCGGGACGCCGTCGCCGTGGTGACGGCCGCGCTCGGCGATCGCTACGCGATCGACCGCGAGCTCGGCCGCGGCGGGATGGCGACCGTCTACGTCGCGCAGGATCGCCGTCACGCGCGCGAGGTGGCGATCAAAGTGCTGCGACCCGACGTCGCCGCGGCGATCGGCGCCGAGCGGTTCCTGCGCGAGATCGCCATCGCCGCGCGGCTCACGCACCCCCACGTGCTGCCGCTCATCGACTCCGGGCAGGCCGCGGGCTCGCTCTACTACGTGATGCCCTATGTCCGGGGCGAGTCGTTGCGCCAGCGGCTGGCGCGCGAGCGGCGGCTGCCGCTCAAGGACGCGCTGCGCATCGCGCGCGAGCTCGGCGCGGGCTTGGACTACGCGCACCGCGAGGGGTTCATCCATCGCGACGTGAAGCCCGAAAACGTGCTGCTCGCCGACGGCCACGCCGTGATCGCCGACTTCGGGATCGCGCGCGCGATCTGCCAGTCGTGCGACGGCCAGAACGTCACTGAGGTGGGCCTCACCATCGGGACGCCCGAGTACATGAGCCCGGAGCAGGCCGCCGGTGACCGCGACCTGGACGGGCGGAGCGACCTGTACAGCCTCGCCTGCGTCATCTACGAGACGCTGGCGGGCGAGCCGCCGTTCGCGGGCGCGAGCGCCCGCGCCGTCATGGCGCAGCATTTGAGCGAGGCGCCGCCGCCGCTGCGCGCCCGCCGTCCCGACGCCCCCGCCGCGGTCGAGCAGGCGCTGGCGCGCGCGCTCGCCAAGGACCCAGCGGACCGGTTCGCGACCGTCGCGCAGTTCGTGGCGGCGCTGGAAGCGACGGACGCGCCAGGCGCCGCCCCGGCGCTCGTCGGCAAGACCCGCTCGCTCGCGGTGCTGCCGTTCGTGAACGGCAGCGCCGATCCGGAAAACGAGTACCTGTGTGACGGTGTCACCGACGAGCTGATCAACGCGCTCACCAAGGTGGAAGGGCTGCGGATCGCCTCGCGCACGTCCGTGTTCGCCCTGAAGGGGAAGCCGCAGGATATCCGAGCCATCGGGGCGCTGCTCGGCGTCTCCGCCGTGCTCGAGGGCACGGTCCGAAAGGCGGACGATCGGCTGCGCATCACAGTCCAGCTCGCGGCGGCGGACGACGGACGCACCCTGTGGTCGGAGCGCTACGACCGCCGGCTCGACGACGTCTTCGCCGTCCACGACGAGATCGCGCGGACCATCGTGAGCACGCTGCGGACCACCTTCCTGGCCGACATCGCGGACCCAACCCCGCGGCGCTACACCGACAACGTCCAGGCGTATTCCCTGTACTTGAAGGGCCGGTTCTGCTGGAACAAGCGCAGCCAGGAGGGCGTGCGCGAAGCGATTGCGTACTTCGAGCAGGCGATCGACCACGACCCGGGCTACGCGCTCGCCTACTCCGGGCTCTCGGACTCGTACGGCCTGCAGGTCGACTACCGCGGTGTGCCCGTCACCGAAGGGTACAAGCTCGCCCGCCGGTATGCCCTCAAGGCGCTTGAGCTCGACGACACCCTGCCCGAGGCGCACACCTCACTCGCGTGGGTGCAGTTCGCCTATGACTGGGATTGGGCGGCAGCCGAGCGGTCCTACCGGCGAGCGCTCGAGCTGAATCCGGCGTATGCCACCGGGCACCACTGGTATTCGTTTGTACTGCTCGTCACCGGGCAGGCGGACCAGGCGCTGGTCGAAGCGCACACGGCGCTGGAGCTCGATCCCTCGTCGCTCTCGATCCGCCGCGGGTTGGGCTGGCTGTACTATTACACCCGCCGTTACGAGGCCGCGGTGTACCACCTGCGCCGTGCCATCGCCATGAACCCGACGTCGGAAGACACGTATCGGATCCTGGGATTGGTGCTCACCCAGCAGGGCGCGTATGACGAGGCGGAGCGGGCGTTCCGCGAGGCCATCACGCTGTCGCCGGAGCTGTCCTACGCGACGGCGGGCGTGGCCCACGTGTTGGCGTTGCGGGGCCGGCGGCGCGAGGCGGAGGCGCTGCTCGCGCAGCTCGAGGCCCGCGCCCGGGATCACTACGTGTCGCCGGTGGCGTTCTGCATCGTGCACCTGGGGCTCCGCAACACCGACCAGGTCTTCACGTGGCTGGAGCGGGCCTACCAGGACCGGCGCGGCTGGCTGACCTATCTGAAGGTCGACCCGATGCTCGACGTCGTGAAGGACGATCCGCGGTTCGCGGAGTTCGTCAAGCGGATGAAGCTGTAGCGAGCTCGCCCAGCGCGACGGCGCGGATCTGGCCCGCCTCCCCGGTGAGCAGCCGGCGGTGATAGTCCACCTGGCCGAGGTGATAGGTGAGGTGGGTGATCAAGTGGAGCAGGAAGTCTCCGGTCGTTACGGCGAACCCGCCCGGCGGCCGGGGAAATGGCTGGCTCAGCGCCGCGTCGCTGAGCCGCGCCACGCCGCACTCCACTGCCGCGAGGGCGGCGTCGATCTCGCGCAACAGCTCCGTCCGCGGGACATCCCGCCGCCCGAACTCGGCGTCGCGGTCGCGCACGTACCCCGTCGCGCCCAGCACCGTGCCGACGAAGAACTGGATGTTTCCGGCGAGGTGCAGCGCCAGCGTGCCGCCGCAGTTGCTGATTCCCGGCGCCCCGCGCCACAGGTCGCGCTCATCTCGGTATGCCTCGATCTCCCGTCGCAGCGCGCGGAGGTCGCGGCTCATGATCGCAGCAATCCAGGTAGCGAGCATGGTGGGAGAACCTAACCGGTAGGCTCGAGCGATGCGAATCTTCGCGGCGAGGCTCTGTGGGGCGTCGCTACGACGGCTTCTCGTACTCGAACAGCTCACCCGGTGTCACCCGCAGCGCGCCGCACAGTCGCTCGATCGTATCGGCGCGAATCAGGCGGAACCGCCCGTTGGGTCGGGTGAGGCGGTAGATCGTGTTCAAGCTCAGGCCGGTGAACTTGGCCAGGCCGTAGGGCGACACGCCGCGTGCGTCCAGTAACTGGTGCAACCGCAAGCGCAGCACACCTCTACGACGATAGCGGACCGGCCGTCCCCGATACCGTGGCATCGTGCCTCCCTTGCCGAATAGTACAATGGACCTTATTATGACACCTGTACATTATACTATGGATATGATATATAGTAAGGGAGTCATGCGCGCCCTGGATGCGACCAATTATAGCGGAGGAGGACCGCATGGGACGTAAGCTGGACATGATGGGACGTAAGGTGGTGGATGTCCTCGAAAAAGTGGACATCCTGCAGCACGAAGACCTGCCACTCGGGGCGAATCACGAGTCCAACGAGCGGCTGGTGTTCACCGGTCCGGCCGACTGGACGCCGGATCAGGCCGAGCAGTACATCGACTGGCGGATCCAGCTGGTCGATGCCCACGTGGCGAAGCTGCGCCAGCAGCTCGACGACCTGACGGCGATGCGCCGCCGCTGGCTTGCGGTGACGGGCGGACGGTCCAAGGTGTTCGGCACGGGGAACGGCAGCGGCAACGGCAGCGGCAACGGGAACAGCAACGGCAACGGGAATGGGAACGGGCACGACGACATCCTGTAACGCAGCGGCACCCTGAGACTTCGGGGCCGGCTCGCCTAGAGCCGGCCCTTTTTCGTGGTGTCCGGCCGGACACCCGACGGCCCGCCGGGCGTGTCGTACGGGACACGCAACGCTCCCAACGCCTCACGGCGCCGGTGGCGTCCCGCCTGCCTTATCTCGCGCGCGATCGCCACCTCGACCTGACCCTCACTCGGAGGAGCGCATGCGCACCCTGCCCGCCGTCCTGGTCGCCGCTCACGCGGCCGTGATCGCCTTCGCCTGTCATGAGATCGTCGCGCCCGAGCCGCGCGCGCCCGCCAGGGTCGCCCGGGGGACCGCCGCGACGTCGCTCGACTCGCTCTCGCTTGCCGAGCTGCAGCTGCTGGCCCAGATGGAGGATTCGCTGATCCGCGCGATTCAGCAGGACTCGGGCGACATGGCCGCCATGGCCGAGTTGGCGCACCTGTACATGCTGCACGGGGCGTACGACGCGGCCGTGGGACCGCTCGCGCGGGCCCTCGAGCTCGCGCCCGACCGCGAGGACCTGCGCGCCGAGCTGCGGCTCGCGTTCCAGCTCGGCCAGCTCGACGAGCAGCACGTCGACCTGGCGGCGCGGGCCCGGGAGTTCGTCGAGCTGGTCGCCATGGAGGGGCACGGCTGCTAGGCCGGGCCCCTTACGGCCGGTACAGCTCCGGGAACTTCTGCTTCAGAGCGCCGAGCTTTGGCAGGTCGTTGTAGACGATGTACGGCTGATCGCGGTGCCGGGCCAGATACTCCTGATGATAGGCTTCGGCCGCGTAGAACCGGCGCAGCGGCACGACCTCCGTCACGATCGAGTCGGCGTAGACGTGCTCGCGCTGGAGGGTCGTGATCATCGCAAGCGCTGCGTGCCGCTGCTCGGGGCTCGTGTAGAACAGTGCGGAGCGGTACTGCGTCCCCACGTCCGGGCCCTGGCGGTCGCGCTGCGTGGGGTCGTGCGCCACCGTAAAGAACACGCGCAACAGCTGGGCGTAGGAAACGGTCGCGGCGTCGTAGGTGACTTCCACCGACTCGGCGTGGCCCGTCGTGCTCGTGCTCACCAGCTCGTAGCGAGCCGTCGCCGCGTCCCCCCCTGCATACCCGGACACTACCTGCAACACGCCGCGGACGTGCCGGAACACCGCGTCCACACCCCAGAAGCATCCCCCCGCGAAGACGGCCGTCTCCCGCCCACCGCCCTGCGCGACGAGCGGTGCGGTCGCAACGGTCGCCGCGGCCCCCGCCACGATCCACCAGCGCTTCATTTGACACACACCTCGCTCGAGCGACGTCCGTAAGTTACTCCGATCGGGACCCTCTGGCGCGCCATGATGCCGGCCCTATGATGGAGTCGTCCCGCGTCCCGGAATCGCTGCCTGGCCGACCAGCTCAGCCACCTGCAGTCCGCCCTCGCCGGCCGCTACACGATCGAGCGCCAGCTCGGCCGCGGCGGGATGGCGACGGTCTATCTCGCCCGTGACCTGAAGCACGACCGTTTTGTCGCCCTCAAGGTCCTCCACGCGGATCTGGCCGCGGCGCTGGGGGGGGAGCGCTTCCTTCGGGAAATCAGGCTCGCCGCGCGGCTGCAGCACCCGCACGTGCTGAGCGTGCACGACTCCGGCGACGCCGCCGGCCAGCTGTGGTTCACCATGCCGTACGTGGAAGGCGAATCGCTGCGCGCCCGGCTGGAGCGCGAGCGACAACTCTCGGTGGCGGACGCGCTCCGCATCGCGCGAGAGGCTGCCGAGGCGCTGGACTACGCGCACCGGCACGGCGTGATCCACCGCGACGTGAAGCCCGAGAACATCCTCCTCACCGAGGGCCACTCCCTGCTGGCCGACTTCGGGATCGCCCGGGCGCTGCAGGGGAGCGACCGGCTGACCGAGACCGGAATGGCCGTGGGGACGCCGGCCTATATGAGCCCGGAGCAGGCGAGCGGGGAGCACGCGCTCGACGCGCGCACCGACGTCTACGCCCTCGGCTGCGTGCTGTACGAGATGCTGGCGGGACACCCGCCGTTTCTCGGGAGCACGGCGCGGGAGATCGTGGCGCGACACTCGCTCGATCCGGTGCCGCCGCTGCGCGCCAGTCGTCCCGACCTACCGGCCGCAGTCGAGCGGGCCGCGTTCAAGGCGCTGGCCAAGACGCCCGCTGACCGGTTTCCCACGGCCGGCGCGTTCGGCGACGCGCTGACCGCGGCACCGGCGGTCCCGTCCTCCCGCTGGTGGGCCCGCCGGGCCGCGCGGTACGCCGCGGCTGTCGCCCTGCTCGCCGTCGGTTCCGTTCTATTCTGGCGTCGACCGATTGGCAGAGACACTCCATCCCGCGGCTCAGCCCGGTCGATCGCGGTACTGCCCTTCGCGAACTTGAGCGGCGACCGTAACGACGAGTACTTCAGCGACGGCATGTCGGAAGAGCTCATCACGGCACTGCACGCGGTGCCCGGCTTGCGTGTCGCGGCACGCACCTCGGCCTTCGCGTTCCGGGACCGGAACGTAAACGCTGGCGAGATCGGGAAGGAGTTGAACGTCGCGACGTTGCTGGAGGGCTCGGTCCGGCGCGCCGGCAGCCGGGTTCGAGTGAACGCTCAGCTCATCGACGCCACGGATGGCTATCAGCTCTGGGCCGAGGAGTACGAGCGCGACATCAAGGACGTGTTCGCGGTGCAGGACGACATCTCGCGGTCCATCGTACACGCCCTCCAGGTTACGCTCGCAGAAGCGAGCAACACCCCCCTGGTGCGACGCTCGACGGCGAGTCCGGCAGCGCACGACCTGTACTTGAAGGGCCGCTACTTCTTCGGGCTGCGGACCGAGCCGGGCCTGCTGCGCCGGAGTGCCGACTACTTCGAGCAGGCGGTGCGGGCCGACTCTCTGTACGCCTCCGCTTACTCCGGCTTGAGCGATGCTTCCAGCGTCCTGGCGATCTGGGGTTACGACGCCCCACGCGAAGGCTTCTCCCGGGCGAAGGCGGCCGCGCAGCGGGCCCTGCAGCTCGACAGCACACTCGCCGAAGCGCACACCTCGCTCGGGATCATCAGTCTGTATTACGACTGGAATTGGCCCGCGGCCGAACAGGAGCTGGCTCGAGCCATCGCCCTCGACCCGCAGTACGCCCCGGCGCACCTGTTCCAGGCGTGGCACTCGATCATCGTGGGAAACGCCGCTGATGCGCTTCGCGAGATCCAACGGGCGGTCGACTTCGATCCCCTGTCCGTGATTCTCAACACGCGTTGGGCGAGCATGCTCTACTACACGCATCGCTACGACGAGGCCATCGCACGGCTGCGCAAGACGCTGGAGGTCGACTCCACCAACGTGCTGGTGCACGCCGAGCTGGCGCGGGCGTACCTGCAGGCAAACCGGTGCGGCGAGGCGATCGCGGCCGCCCGACTCATCCCAGCGTCACTCCCCAACCCCGAAGGGGCGGTCCGTGGCTACGCCTACGCTCGCTGCGGGAACCGGGGGGAGGCCGTGCGCGTGCTGGGCGAGCTGAAGGCACAGGTGCGACGCGGCTACGTCATACCGGCGAAGGTGGCCCTGCTGTACGCCGCGCTGGGCGACGCGGACAGCACGTTCGCCTGGCTCGAGCGGGGGTATGAAGGGCGCGACGCCTACATGACTTTCCTCAAGGTCGAGCCGCTGTACGATGCGGTGCGCGACGATCCCCGCTTTGCGCGGCTCGTGAAGCGAGTCGGCCTGGAGCCCTAATTCCCGGCCGCCCGCGGCATCGGCTTCACGGTACGCCGTGATGTTGTGCTCTTTCTTGGTTCAGCTCTTCGGTGGGGCCAGCCGCTCCGCGTCGCGCTGCTTCGTGAGCAGGCGTTCCGCAAAGTCCACGCGTTCCTCCAGCTCGCCGAGCCGTCGCTGCATGTCCTCGAGCTCGGCGAGCTTGCCGCGCAGCTCGTCGACGTCGCCGAGTCTCGTCTCCAAGTCACCCACCATCTGACCCACGTCGCGCCTGGAGAGCTTGCCCCGAGGTCGGGGATTGCCGTGGTCGCCGGAGAGCAAGCGTTTCACGCCCCCTGCGAGAGAGCCAGCCAGGATGATGAAGCCCACGCCGATCGCCCACGCCGGTATTTCGAAGCCGAACATGTTCGCGCCCCTCCTGCGCCAGGCCCTGCGTCACCGTGCCCAGTAATCTTAATCGGTCACGGTCATGACCGGGCCCTCGATGCTACCGCAGAGCGAACGGGTGCGCCTGCGCGTACTATGGAGTTGCGTTCGCTTCGTTCACGAAGAGGATCCCATGCTCCTATTGATCCTGATCGCGTGCAACGCGGTTCCCGCCGGCAGTGCCGCCCAGGCCGACCCTTGGGCGGCGCCCCTGCGCGGGTCCTGGGTCCGGACCGGACCCGCCGCTACCGGCGATGTGGTGCTGGCGTCACACGATAGCGGCGTCGAAATCGTGGTCGGCGCTGCCGAGAACCTGAACGTGCGCCAGGCGGCCGCGTTTCTGGCCGGCGACATCGAGACGATCAGCGGCTATCGCCCGCCCATCGTTTCCACTCCCACGACCGGGAGGACGAGCATTCGACTCGCCACCGTGGGGAACGGACCACTCCCGGCCGCCATCGACGCGGCAGCGCTGCGGGGCCAGTGGGAGTCCTACCGCGTAGTCACCGCACCGCGGACCGTGTGGCTGGTGGGGTCGAACCCCCGTGGCACCGCGTTCGCGGCCTACACCCTATCCGAGCGGCTGGGTGTCGATCCGCTATACCTCTGGACCGGGTACGTGCCGGAGCACCGCGACCCGCTCGTCCTCAAGGGCATACGTTTCGCGCAGGGGCCACCGACGTTCAGGTACCGCGGGTTCTTCCACGACGACGAGGATATCCTACCCCGTCCGTTCGACGCTCGCGGTTATCCACTCCAGACCGGGGACGTGCCGCTGGCCTGGTACCGCCGCTTCTTCGAAACGGCGCTGCGGTTGCGGATGAACATGGTCGCGCCGTACGTGCGGGTGCACCGCCGCTTCGAGGTGCAGCAGCTCGCGAGCGACTGGGGCCTTTACTATACGTCGCACCACTACGACATCCTCGTCTCCAATCCATTCGGCCTGACCACCTTCAACCTGGCGGCCGAACGCGGGGTGCGGCCCGACTACGACTGGTTCAGCAATCGGGATGGCCTGCTGACTTTCTGGCGGGGTGGCGTCGCCGAAAACCACAACCTGGACGTGATCTGGCCGGTGGGACTGCGAAACACGTCGGACCGCGCGTACACGTGGCCTGAGGGGACCACCGACGCCGACAAGGCGCGGGTGTTCCGCGAAGTGATCGGGCTCGAGACCGGCATGGTGCGCGACGCCCTGCCGCCGGGGCGCGCCGCGTTGTTTCACTTCACGATGTATTCGGAGATGCTGGAGCTGTACCGTCGCGATCCGGCGGCGTTCGGCTTGCCGGACGATGTCGTCATCGTCTGGCCGGACGACAACGACGGCCACATGCGCGGGCTCCCGACCGACCTGGGCCGCTGGAAGCACGGCGTCTACTACCACCTGGCCTACCTCGGTGGCAACCTGAGCAAGCAGACCACGCATACGGTGGCCCCAGAGACGATCGCGGGGGAGTTCCAACGCATCGTGCAGGCCCGGGCGACCGAGTACATGCTCGTCAACGTGTCGGAGCTGCGCGACTACGTCATGGGCGCGCGTATGATCGCCGATATCACGTGGAACGCGTCGGCCGTGTACGCGTCGCCCGACCCGGCGAGCCGGTTCGTGGCGTGGTGGACGCAGGAGTATTTCGCGCCCGCCGCCGCCTCGGCGCGGGCGGCGTACGACCGCTACGATGCCCTGCTCGACACGCCCGACAAGCTCTGGTACGCGTCGGAAGCGGTGCAGAACTTGATCGAGCGTTTGTGGCGTCGCGTGACCGGTCAGCCGTTCACGCCGTTCAACGCCGATACCCTGGCGGTGCTCCAGGCGCGCAGCGGCCGACTCGATAGCGCTTTGACCATGGCAGCGGAGGCCGAGACCGCGATGACCGCGGGGCAGCAGCGGTTCTTCTCCGTCGACGTCGGACTCGGCCAGCGGATCGATGCGCGACAGACTCGGGCCGCCTTGAAGCTGGCGGATGCGCTCCGGGCGCCGGACTCGACCGCCATGTGGCGACTCGTCCGCGAAGCTTTGCCGCCGCTGGAGCAGCTCGAGGCCGACTTCGCCCGCGCCGAATACCCGCCGTTCGACCGCTGGTACCACGAGACGTGGATCCGGGCCGGGCTGCAGCGCAACAACCCGCACCGCGCGTACGTGGAGCTGCGCGCCTTCATCGCGAGCGATGGCCGCTCGCGGCTGCAACCGCCCCCCGGCTTCGGACAGCCGCCGGCGGCCGCGGGGGCGAACCCGGCCGTTCGAACGCCCTGAGACCGTGCCTGCGTCGCTACGCCACTACCGGGCCGTCGCCGTCGCCTTGGCGGTGTGGGCGGCGTGCGCGCGACCTGCGGCGCCGGCGCCCGGTCTGCATTGGCTCGGGACCTGGGCGGCGTCGCCGCAGCTCACCGAGCAGCGCAACCTTCCTCCTCCGCCGGGACTGGCGGGCAGCACGCTGCGCCAAGTCGTCCACATTTCCGTGGGTGGGCGGACGCTCCGCGTGCGCTTCGCGAATACGTTCGGCGGCAGTCCGCTGGCCGTCACGTCGGCCCACATCGCGCGCTCGCGCGGAGGAGACGTGATCGACGTGGCGAGCGACCGCGGGCTCACGTTCGCTGGAGCGGGCTCGGTGCGCATCCCTCCCGGCGCCATGGCGACCTCCGACCCGCTGGACTATGACGCTCCCACGCTCGGCGACCTGGCCATCACCATCCACATCGGCGCCGCGCCCGCCGAGGTGACGGGGCACCCCGGCTCACGGACCACGTCGTATCTTCAGGCCGGCCAATGGGTGTTTTCGGCCGAGCTGCCCGACGCCGTGCCGATTGATCACTGGTACGTCATCGCGGGGCTCGACGTCGTGGCCGAGGGCGCGGCTGTGGTCACCCTGGGGAACTCGATCACCGACGGGCGCGGCTCCGGCCCGAACCGGAACACCCGCTGGCCCGACAACCTCGCGCGTCGCCTGCAGGCGAATCCGCGCACTCGACATGTGGCCGTGCTCAATGCCGGCATCGGCGGCAATACGGTGCTGGCCGGCGGCCTCGGCCCGACGGCGCTGTCGCGGCTGGACCGTGACGTGCTGGCGCAGCCGGGAGCGCATTGGGTGATCCTGCTCGAAGGTGTCAACGACATCGGAGGTGCGCGTGAGCCGCGGAGTGCCGCTGCCGTGGCGCGGAACCTGCCGGTCGCCTACCGGGCGATCATCGACCGCGTGCACGACCGGGGCCTTCGCATCTTCGGCGCCACGATCCCGCCGTTCGGCGGATCCCAGTACGGCGGCGACGATCGGGAGGCGGCGCGGCAGACCGTCAACCGCTGGATCCGCAGCAGCAGGCGGTTCGATGCGGTCATCGACTTCGACGCCGCGCTACGCGATCCCGCAGAGCCTTCGCGCCTGCTGCCATCGGCCGACACGGGGGACCACCTGCACCCCAACGAGGCAGGGTACCGCTTGATGGCCGACGCGATCGACCTGGCGCTGTTCATCCCCTGAGAAGGGACGAAGAGATGACCGCACCCTTCACGCTGGCTGGCCGCGTGGCCGTCGTCACGGGCGGCTACGGCGTGCTGGGTGGCGCGATCGCCGCCGGCTTGGCGCGGGCGGGAGCGGCGGTCGCGATCTTGGGCCGGCGGCCGGAGGCCGCCGAGGCGAAAGCCGCCGCGATCCGCCGGAATGACGGCGATGCGTTCACTCTCATCGCGGATGTCCTTGACGAGGGGCAGCTGCGCGGCGCGCGGGACCAGCTGCTGCAGGCGCGCGGTCGGGCGGATATCCTGGTCAACGCGGCCGGCGGCAACGTCGCGCGGGCCCGCAGCGACAACCGCCCCGTGTTCGATGTGCCGCTCGACGCGTTGGACGAAGCGCTGCGGCTCAATCTCCACGGCACCCTCATCCCGTCGCTCATCTTCGGCGAGGTCATGGGGCGCCAGGGCTCCGGCTGTATCGTGAACATCTCCTCGATGGCGGCGCGGCGCGCGCTGAGCGGCGTCCTGGCGTACTCGATCGCCAAGGCTGGCATCGACACCCTCACGCGCTGGCTGGCCGCCGACCTGGCGCGCCGCTACGGCGACAAGGTCCGCGTGAACGCGGTCGCTCCGGGCTTCTTCGTGACGGACCAGAACCGCACCGTGCTCGTCGCTCCGGACGGCTCCTACACGGATCGCGCTCGTGCGATCATCGCGCACACACCCATGAGGCGCCTGGGCACGCCCGACGAGATCGTCGGCGCGGTGCAGTGGCTGTGCAGCGACGCGGCCTCGTTCGTGACGGGCGTCGTCCTCCCGGTGGACGGCGGGTTCAGTGTTTCGAGCGGTGTTTGATCCGATCGGACGCGACGTCTCGCGAGTGAGGTGGACCGTCGTGGCGCTGCTGTTCGGGGCGACCACCGTCAACTACATCGACCGCCAGGTGCTCGCGATCCTGGCGCCGACGCTCACCCGCGACCTCGGATGGCGTGAGACGGACTACGCCAGGATCGTCTCCTGGTTCAGCGTGGCCTACGGCGTGGGACTGCTCGGCATGGGCCGCTTCATGGATCGCGTCGGCGTGCGTCTCGGCCTGTCGCTCGCCGTGGGGCTGTGGAGCCTGGCCTCCATGGGGCACGCGCTGGTGCGCAGCGTCGCCGGCTTCGGCGTGGCGCGCGCCCTGCTCGGGATCGGCGAGTCCGGCAACTTCCCGGCCGCGGTGAAGACCGTAGCCGAGTGGTTCCCGAAGCGCGAGCGGGCCCTGGCCACCGGGATCTTCAACGCGGGCTCGAACGTCGGGGTCGTGCTCGCCGCGGTGCTCGTCCCGTGGATCGCCCTCGCGCTGGGCTGGCGCTGGGCGTTCATCGCCACGGGGGGGCTCGATCTCGTTTGGCTCGTGGCGTGGCTCACGCTCTACCGGGAGCCGGGCCGGCATCCCCGTGTTTCAGCAGCGGAGCTGGCGTGGATCCGCAGCGACCCGGTTGAGCCCGCTGGTACCGTCCCGTGGCGCAGTCTGCTGCGGCGTCGCCAGGCCTGGGCGTTCATCGTGGGCAAGGCGATGACGGATCCGGTCTGGCTGTTCTATCTGTTCTGGCTCCCCAAGTTCCTGGAGGCGAATTTCGCCGTGCGGCTCTCCGGCGTCGCGGCTCCGCTGGTCGTCATCTACGTGGCCGCGGACGTGGGGTCGATCACGGGCGGATGGGTGTCGGGCGCGCTCATCAAGCGCGGCTGGAGCGTCAACCTCGGCCGCAAGACGGCACTGCTCGTGGCGGCGCTGGCCATCGTCCCGACGATGTTTGCGCCGGCGGCGGGAACCCTGTGGGCGGCCGTGAGCATCGTCGCGGTGGCGGCCGGCGCGCACCAGTGGTGGTCGGCCAACCTGTTCACCACGGTGAGCGACATGTTCCCCCGGCACGCGGTCGCGTCTGTGGTCGGCCTGGGTGGCTGCGCCGGCATGGTCAGCGCCTTCGCGTTCCAGCGACTCACCGGCGCCATGCTCGAGGCGACGGGTGGCCGTTACGCGCCGATCTTTGCCATGTTGGGGCTCGCGTACGTCGGCGCGCTGGCGCTCATGCAACTGCTCGCCCCGCGCCTCGAGGCCATCCCCGTGCCGGCCGCGTGAGATGCCTTGCCGCCCGACAGTCATCAGGTCAGTTTATCACCAATGGCACCCATGAAGATCCGCGATATTCGGGCGACGCCGGTTTCGGTCCCCCTCGAGGCGCCGCTGCGTCACGCCAACGGGTGTCATTGGGGCCGCTTCGTGCGCACCATCGTCGAGATCGAAACCGACAGCGGCCTCGTCGGCCTCGGTGAGCTGGGGGGCGGCGGCGAGAGCGCCAGCGCCGCCGTGCACGGGCTGAAGCCATATCTCCTCGGGCGCGACCCCACGCGGATCGAAGAGCTGCGCTTTCTCATCGCCAACCCCACGGCGTCACTCTACAACCTCCGGACCCAGATGCTGGCCGCCGTCGAGTTCGCGTGCCTGGACCTGTTGGGCCAGGCGTGGGGGGTGCCGGTGTGTGACATCCTCGGTGGCCGGCTGCGCGATCACGTGCCGTTCGCCTCCTACCTGTTCTTCCGCTACGCCAACGCCACGGACGGGTCCGGCGAAGTGCGCACGGTGGACCAGCTCGTGGCAGAGGCCCGCGCCCTGAAAGGGCAGTGGGGCTTCACCACGCACAAGCTCAAGGGCGGTGTGTTCCCGCCTCGCTACGAGCTGGAGTGCTACCGCGCCCTGGCCGCGGCGCTGCCGGGGGACCGCCTGCGCTTCGATCCCAACGGCGTCTGGTCTACGGAGCAGGCCGTCTGGTTCGCGCGGGAGATCGAGGATCTCCACAACGACTACCTCGAGGACCCGGTCTACGGGCTGCATGGCATGCGCCGGGCCCGCGAGCGGATCCGGATGCCGCTGGCCACGAACACCGTGGTCGTCGGGTTCGAGCAGCTGGCGGCCAACGTGCTCCAGACCGCCGTGGACGTCATCCTCCTCGACACGACGTTCTGGGGCGGGATCCGGCCCTGCGTGAAGGCGGCCGGCATCTGTGAGGCGTTCCAGTTCGGCGTGGCCGTCCATTCCTCGGGCGAGCTGGGCATCCAGCTGGCGACCATGCTGCACCTCGGCGCCGTGCTTCCGAACCTGACCTTCGCCGCCGACGCGCACTACCACCATCTCGTGGACGACGTGATCGAGGGCGGGAAGCGGGCGTACTGCGGCGGCGCGATGGCGGTGCCGACCGCTCCGGGGCTCGGCGTGACGCTGGACCGCGAGCGCGTGGCTCGCTATCACGAGGACTTCCTGCGGCTCGGTGCGTACCCGTACGACCAGGATCCGCTGCGACCCGGCTGGGCGCCGCTGATCCCCAACACACGCTGGGCCGATCCGGCCGACGCGCGCGTCCCGCGCGTGCCCGCCTGAGGCGCGTCCGCGTGCGCACGTCCGCGCGGCTCGCGTTCCTGTTCTCCTGGTCTGTCTGGTTCGTCGCCGTCCCGCCACAGACGCGCGGCGCCGAGGACGGCTACGACCTGTGGCTGCGTTATCGCCTGGTCGCGGACACCGCCCGCCTCCCCGAATACCGTGCCGCCATCACACAGCTGGTCGTTGCGTCCACGGCAGCCACCATGCAGGCCGCTCGCGATGAGCTGGTGACGGGTCTGCGCGGACTGCTCGGCCGGGACGTCCCGGTCGCGCGCGCCGTCAGCCGGGACGGCGCGCTCGTCGTGGGAACGCCCGCGAACTCGCGTGTCGTCGCCGCCCTGCCGCTCGCCGATCGCTTGCGCGAGGCTGGCCCGGAGGGCTTTGTCATCCGGGCGATGGCGATCCGCGGCCGGCGCGCGATCGTCGTCGCCGCCAATCGGGACGTCGGCGTCCTGTACGCGGCGTTCCACCTGCTGCGCCTGCTCCAGACCGAGCGGTCCCTCGCCGGGCTCGACGTGGTGAGCGCCCCGCGTCTGCGGCTCCGCCTGCTCGACCATTGGGACAACCTCGACGGCACGGTGGAGCGCGGCTATGCGGGAGCGTCGTTGTGGGAGTGGTCACGTCTCCCGGACTCGATCAACCCGCGCTATCGCGATTACGCACGGGCCAACGCGTCGGTCGGGATCAACGGCGTGGTGCTGACCAACGTGAACGCCAACGCCCTGATTCTCACTCCGGGGTACCTCGCCAAGGTCGCCGCCCTCGCGGGCGTGCTTCGCCCCTACGGCGTCAGGGTCTATCTCACCGCCCGCTTCAGCGCGCCGATCGAGATCGGCGGGCTGCCCACCGCCGATCCCATCGATCCCGGCGTCCGTGCCTGGTGGGCCGCGAAGGCGGACGAGATCTACCGCGCTATCCCGGACTTCGGCGGCTTCCTCGTGAAGGCCAACTCCGAAGGACAGCCCGGGCCCCAGGATTACCACCGCACCCACGCGGACGGCGCGAACCTGCTGGCCGACGCGGTGGCACCGCACGGGGGCATCGTGATGTGGCGCGCCTTCGTCTACTCGAGCACGGTGCCGACCGATCGCGTCATGCAGGCCGGCGACGAGTTCGTGCCGCTCGACGGCTCGTTCCGCAAGAACGTGCTACTTCAGGTGAAAAACGGGCCGCTCGATTTCCAGCCGCGCGAGCCGTTCCATCCGCTGTTCGGCACGATGCCGCGCACAACCCTGATGATGGAAGTCCAGATCACCAAGGAGTACCTCGGCCAGGACAGCCACCTCGCGTTCCTGGCCCCGCAGTGGGAGGAGATCCTCCGGGCCGACACGTACGCCCGCGGCCCCGGCTCGACGGTGGGGAAGGAGATCCGAGGCATCGCCGGTGTTGCCAACGTCGGCAGCGACCGCGACTGGACCGGCTCGGACTTCAACCAGGCCAACTGGTACGCGTTCGGCCGGCTCGCCTGGGACCACACGCTGTCCGCGGCCGTCATCGCGGACGAGTGGATCCGGATGACGTTCTCGAACGATGCGCGCGTCGTCGGCCCGGTGCAGGGCATGATGCTGGTGTCGCGCGACGCGGTGGTGAACTACATGACCCCGCTGGGCCTCGCCCACCAGATGGCGCGGGGCCATCACTACGGGCCCGGGCCGTGGGTAACCGGCGGCCGTGCCGATCAAACGTCCGTCTACTTCAACCGCGCCGACTCGGCCGGCCTCGGCTTCGACCGCACGGCCACCGGCAGCAACGCGGTGCGCCAGTACTCGCTTCCGGTGCGCAACCGCTTCTCGAGCCGTGACTCGGTGCCCGACACTATCCTGCTCTGGTTCCACCACGTCGGCTGGAGAGAACGCCTGCGCTCGGGCCGCACGCTGTGGGAGGAGCTGCTGCGGCACTACCAAGCGGGGGTCGACACCGTGCGCTGGATGCAGCGGACCTGGGACGGCCTGGAGGGCCTGGTCGACGCCGAGCGATTCCGCCGGGTTCAGGGCTTGCTGCGCATCCAGGAAGCGGAGGCGCGGTGGTGGCGCGACGCGTCGGTCCTGTACTGGCAGTCGTTCTCCCACCTGCCGCTGCCCCCCGATTACGAGGCGCCACGCCACCCGCTCGACTGGTACCGGCAGCTGCGCTGTCCCCCCGATCCCCGCAAGCCACGCTGCGACGCCGTGCTGGGCGCCCCATGAGCGCGGCCCAGCGTCACCCACCACTTTTGTCTGTTGGAGGTCCTGCCATGCGTCCCCGTTCACTGTGTCCGCGGTGTCCGCGCATCGGGGTGGTCCCACTCGGCCTGCTGCTGGCGGCGAGCAGCTGCGGCGATGCCGTCGGCCCCGGTGGCTTCACGATCACCTACCGGGCCAGCCTCGCCGGGATCGCGACGATCGACTCGATCTATTACGGCAACGGCAGCGGGAAGTGCACGTCGAATTGCACGGCCGACAGCACCATGCAGCGCGTGGTCGCGCCGGCGGTCCCGGCGACGAATCCCTCGTGGGTGGTCATCCTCAGCAACCTGTCCCCTGGATCGTCGATCGAGGTGCACCTGTTCGGCAGCGGCACCAGCGCCGGCACGGCCAATGTGGTGCGCCTGTGGATGACGGCCGCAGGAGCGCTCGCCGGCGACAGCGTGACCGCCGCGACCGCCGCCGGGACCAAGTTTACGGCCGAGCTCGCGGCGCGCCGGCTGTAGCGCCGGCTTGACAACCCGGCCCCGGCCGGTAGAATCGGCCGGTGACGTGGTGATCTTATGACTTCGCGCAAACTGGGAGAGCCGTCCGGGAGGTCGTGATGCGATGCGGCATACTGGTTCTGGCGGCCGTCGGCGTCGCCCTTAGCACCGAGGCCCGAGCCCAAGGCAGGATCACCGGCACCGTCACCGCCGCCCAGGACGGGCGCCCCATCGCGGGCGCGACCGTCACGGTGGTCGGTACCAACCGCACGGCCGCGACGGAGGCGTCCGGCCGGTACGAGATCGCCGACGCGCCGTCCGGGACACAGCTGGTCCGCGTGCGGCTCCTGGGATTCGCGCCGCTCACGCTCACGGTGCAGGTGCCCGCGGGGGAGGCGGTCACGCTCGACTTCCAGCTCGTCGCAGCTGCGGTACAGCTCGAGGGCGTCGTCGTCGTCGGGTACGGCACCCAGGAGCGGCGCGATCTGACCGGCGCGATCGCGTCGGTCTCCGCCCAGCAGATCGCGGAGGTCCCGACGGCCAACCCGATGCAGGCGATCCAGGCCAGGGTGCCGGGCGTGGACGTCGTGGCCGGCGGCAGCTACCGCCCCGGCGTGCCGATGAACGTGACCGTGCGCGGCGTGCGGTCCATCGCGGCGGGGAACCAGCCGCTGTACGTGGTGGACGGCGTGCCGCTCGCGGGCGGCATCGAGGATTTCAACCCCGCGATCATCCAGTCGATCGAAGTACTGAAGGATGCGTCAGCGACGGCAGTCTATGGGAGCCGCGGCTCCAACGGCGTCATCCTCATCACCACGCGCCGCGGGGCCGCGGGCGCTGCCGACAACAGCATCCACGTCAGCTACGACGCGCAATACGGCGGGCAGAGCGCGTTGCACCTCGTGGACATGATGAACGGCCCGCAGGCGATCGCCGAGCGACGCGAGGCGGCCCGCTCGGCGGGCCGCCCGACGAATGATGCCAGTGTGTTCACGCCCGACGAGCTGCCGCAGGTGCAGTGCGCCACCGATGCCGCGTACCAGGCCGCGCATCCGGGATGCGCGACCGGTACCGACTGGCAACGCCTGGTGCTGCGTACCGGCTACCAGCAACGCCATCAGCTCGGGATCACTTCCGTCGCAGGCAACTCCAGGCTCTCGCTCACCGGCAGCTACTTCGACCAGGACGGCATCACGCTCGGGCAGGGGTATCGCCAGTACTCCGGCACGGTGAGCTTCGAGAACACCTACCGGCGGCTCCGGATCGGCGTCACGGCCACGGGCACGCGGTCGATCGCGGACATCGGCGCGGATGCCTCCGTCTGGGGTGAGGCGCTGGCGAACAACCCGCTGGGCCTGCCGTATGACAGCGCCGGCGTCCCCTCCGCCACGCTGTGCAGCGTGTGCACGCTGAAGATCAAGCCGACGCCCGACCCGCTGCGCGTGAACCCGCTGCGCCAGGCCGAGGGCTTCGTACGCCAGCAGACCCGGAACCGGCTGTTCGGCTCGGTGTTCGCGGAGCTCGAGCTGGGCCGCGGCTTCTCGTATCGCGTGAACTTCGGCCCCGACCTCGGGAACCGCATGGACGGGCAGTTCCAGGGCGCGAACGTGGTGCTGAACCAGACGCCGATCGGCAACGCCCAGGCGCAGCGGACCGACGCCGAAGAGTTCGCCTACACACTGGACCAGCTGCTGCTGTGGAATCGCACCGCGGGGAATCACCGCTTCGACGTGACCCTGCTGTACGGCATCCAGACGGACCGCTCCACCACCACCACCGCGGAAGCACGCAACCTCCCCTCCGACGACCAGCTCTGGTACAACCTCGGCAGCGGCGAGAATCCGCAGCCACCCCAGAGTACGCTCAGCGTGTGGAAGCTGGCCTCGTACATGGGCCGCATCAACTACGCGTTTGCGAACCGTTACCTGCTCACCCTGACCGGCCGGTACGACGGCTCGAGCCGCCTGGCGGCAGGGCACAAGTGGTCGTTCTTCCCTTCGGTGGGCCTGGGCTGGCAGCTGGGCGAGGAGCCGTTCATGCGCGGCTTCGGGTTCATCTCCGGGCTGAAGCTGCGCGCCAGCGGCGGCACCACCGGCAGCACCTCCATCAACCCGTACCAGACGTGGGGCGGCCTCGACCGCACCCGCTACAACTTCGGCGGCGCCAGCGGCGCGGGCTACCGCCCGGGTGCCATCCCCAACCCCGACCTCGTGTGGGAGCGAACGGCCAAACTCGACGCCGGCGTGGACTTCGGCCTGTTCCGCGATCGCATCAGCGGCACGCTCGACTTTTATCGCGAGCGCACCAGCGAGCTGCTGCTGCCGCGCTCGCTGCCCGCCTCGATCGGCTACACCCAGGTGCTCCAGAACATCGGCAAGACGGAGAACCGGGGCTGGGAAGCCAGCATCACCACGGTGAACCTCCCGGGCACCGGGGGCGGCCCCCGCTGGACCACCGACTTGAGCTTCACGCACAACCGGAACTTCATCGTCGCGCTGGCGAGCGGCGCGGGGGACGACATCGGCAACCGCTGGTTCATCGGGCAGCCGATCAACATCGGCACCAACCCGGGCGTGCAGCCCTTCGACGCGCTGCGCCAGGTGTTCTACGACTACCAGTACGTCGGTATCTGGCAGCTGGCCGACTCGGCCGTCGCCCGACGGTACGGCCAGAAGCCGGGCGATATCCGGGTCCAGGACTTGAACGGCGACAGCGCGATCACCGCCGCCGATCGCATCCTGCTCGGCAACACGTACCCGAAGCTGCTCGCCAGCATCTACAGCCGGCTGACGTGGCGCCGCTTCGACCTGTCGTTCCTGCTCCAGGGCCGGCTGGGCTACACCATGAACGACGCATTCGGCTCCGGCGCCACCCGGTTGTTCGAGCGCTTCAACAACTTGAACGTGGCGTACTGGACGCCCATGAAGTGTGACGGCGGCCCGAACCCCAGCGTGCTCGACGGGCCCCCGGGCATGACGGCGGCGCAGCAGGCCGCGATTCCGGGCTGCAACTCCTATTGGAATCCCAGCGCGGGTCGCGAGAACCCGCTGTACAACGACGTCAATTCCTCGTCGCCGGCGTACCGGCCGGGCGGGCACTGGCGGGTGCGCAACATCACGGTCGGCTACACGCTGCCGGCGAGCCTGGTGAGCCGATTTCGCTTCAGCTCGCTGCGCGTCTACGCGCAGGCGCAGGATCCGTTCGTGTTCACGAGCTACTACGGCTACGACCCCGAAGCGGGCAGCGGCGCGACGCCGCCGAGCTATCGCACGCTGCTCGTCGGCGCGAACATGGGTTTCTAGCGCGAGATCACCCGAACCGAGGCTGACCGATGAAGCACCTGCGATTCATGGCTTGGGGGTTGGCGCTCGCGGCGCTCGCGGCGCCGGCGGCGTGCGTGAATCTCGACGAGCAGCTGGTCGGAACCGTCACGACCACGTTCTTCACCACCCCCGCGGGCCTGGAAGCGGCCCTTGACGGCGATTACGCCCAGCTGCGCGACTTCTTCGGGCGCGAGGAGTCCTTCGCCGTGACGGAGTTCGGCACGGACTTGACGACCCACGGCGACCAGGGCGGCTACCAGTTCGAGAACACCTACGCCGCCGGATTGAACGCGAGTGCGGGACACTACCAGTCTCCATGGACGAGCTTCTACCGCGGCATCAACACCTCCAACACGGTGATCGAGCGGGCACCGGCGGTGACCGGAATGGACGCGGCCGTCAAGGCATCCCGCATCGCCGAGGCGAAATTCCTCCGCGCCTTGAGCTACTTCTGGCTGGTCCAGATGTACGGCCCGGCGCCGCTTCCCCTGACGGAGAGCCAGGTCGCGAGCAACCAGGCGCACCGCTCGCCCGCGGACTCGGTCTACCTCCAGATCGTCAAGGATTTGCGGGAGGCGATCCCGGACCTCCCGGTCACGCAGAACCAGGTGGGCCGGGCGACGCGAGGCGCGGCCCGCCACCTCTTGGCCAAGGTCCTCCTGACCCGGGCGTATCATCCGTACTCCTACGAGGCGGCGAACACCGACTTCTACCTGAGCGGCCCGGCGTTCCTGCGCGAGCCGGGCGCGACGCCGGCGACCGACTTCGCATCCGCGCGGGCCGAAGCGGATTCGGTGATCGCCGGCCCCTACGCGCTGTTGCCCAACTACGTGGACATCTTCTGCGCGCCCATGGGCGTCCGCGGACCGGGCTCGTACTGCAACGTCCCCGCCACCGAGACCAACCCTGAGGTCATCTGGTCCGTCCAGTTCACCACCACGGCGGGCCTGTTCAACGCGGGGGGCGGCAACGCGCTGTTCGTGCAGATGTTGTCGTTCTACGACGACCGCCAGGGCATGACCCGCGACTGCAACAACGGCCGCGGCTTCCGCCGCGCCCGACCCACCTTGTACGCGCGCAACCTGTGGCAGCGCTGGACCGACTCGACCTATACGACGACGCTCGACACGCGCTACGACGGCACGTTCCAGAGCGTGTGGCACGCCAACGCGGCCAACACCGGGGCCTGCTTCCAATCGCAAGGCGCCGCCAGGATGACCGGCTATCGGGGCACCACCTGCGGCGGCGGCGGCTTGCCGACGTTCGGCGTCGCCACCAGCGACACCGCCATCGTGCCGAACTGCACCAACGGCGCCGCGTTCGTCGTCGGCGACACCGCCATCTTCCAGCCCGGGCATATCGTCGGGCAGGCGGTCCGGCAGTCGCGCAAGTACGCCATCTACGAGCCGTGCAACGCGGAACCCTGTCCCAACCAAACGACCGTCGGGCAGTACGATATTTTCCGCTACCCCACGATGAAGAAATGGCAGGACGAGGCGCGGCCGGACTTCAACAACCTGGACGGCGGTCGCGACGTGCTGCTGATGCGGCTGGGCGAGACGTACCTGCTCGCCGCCGAAGCCGCGCTGGGGGCGGGCGACCAGGCGGGCGCGCGCGCCTACCTCGTCACGCTGCGCCAGCGGGCCGCGAATTGCGGCGGCTGCGCGGCGGAGGCGGCGAACCGGGCGCTGATCGTCGACGCCACGCACATGCCGGCCACGATCGACCTCGAGTACATCCTGGACGAGCGCGGCCGCGAGCTGTACGGCGAGCTGACGCGCTGGCTCGACCTTGCGCGCACGGGCCTGTGGCACCGCATCGTGGACGACAACTGGCAGGCCTCGCAGGCACACGGCGGGTTCTTCAACGAGGCGAAGCACCACCTGCGGCCGATTCCCCAGAGCCAGATCGACCTGACCGCCGGGGGCACCCGGGCGTTCCCGCAGAACCCGGGGTACTGAGGACGCTGCGCCGGACGCTGAGCAGCCTGGTACTGATCGGCGCCCTGGCGGTCGGCTGTGCGCGGCCGCCGCAGCCCGGCGTCAGGCGCACACGAGGCACGCTGCGCGCGGCATTCGAGGGCGCGTTCCTGGTCGGAGCGGCGCTCAACGCGGCGCAGTTCTCCGGGCGTGATACCCTCGGCGCGGCCCTCGTCAGGGCGCAGTTCAACGCGATCACGCCCGAGAACGTGCTGAAGTGGGCGTCGGTGCACCCCCGGCTCGGGACCTACGACTTCACGGCCGCCGACCAGTACGTGGCGTTCGGCGAGCGCCACCGGATGTTCATCGTCGGCCACACGCTGGTGTGGCACAAACAGACGCCGCGCTGGGTGGTCCAGGACTCGAGCGGCCAGCCGGTGAGCCGCGACACGCTGCGCCAGCGGCTGCGCGACCATATCCAGACGGTGGTGGGGCGTTTCCGGGGCCGGATCCGCGGCTGGGACGTGGTCAACGAGGCGCTGAACGACGACGGCACGCTGCGACGGACGCCGTGGCTCACGATCCTCGGTGAGGACTACCTCGCGCAGGCGTTCCGGTTCGCCCACGAGGCCGATCCCGACGCGGAGCTCTATTACAACGACTACGCACTCGAGAACGCTGCTAAACGGCGCGGCGCCCTCGAGCTGGTGCGCCGGCTCCGGGCCCAGGGAGTTCCGGTGACGGGCGTCGGGTTGCAGGGCCATAACCGCATGGACTGGCCCACGCTGGCCCAACAGGATTCAGCGATTGTCGCCTTCGCCGCGCTCGGCGTGCGGGTGATGATCACGGAGCTCGACATTGACGTGCTGCCGCGCCCCGGTGAGTCGGTCGCCGACCTGAACCCCTATCGGGCTGGCCTGCCGGACTCGGTGCAGCGCGCCTTGGCGCAGCGCTACGTGGACCTGTTCACTGTGTATCTGCGCCACGCCGGCGACATCAGCCGGGTGACCTTCTGGGGTGTGGCGGACGGGGATTCCTGGCTCAACAACTGGCCCGTGCCGGGACGGACGAACTATCCGCTGCTGTTCGACCGGCAGCGCCGTCCGAAGCCGGCATTCGATGCGGTGATCGGGGTAACGCGCCGTTAGCTTTGAATGGGGCGTGGCGCCCGGGAGGGACTGTGGCTCGGCGATCGACGGCGAGCGAGGCCGCGCACACGGCATTCGCACCAGAGCTGAAGCAGAGTCTGTCGGACAGACTGGCGCGGCGGATCAGAGGAATGATCCAGCGGGGGCAGTATCGCGTAGGCGATCGGCTGCCCGCGATCATGGAGATGGCGAAGCGGTTCGGCGTAGGACATCCGACGGTGCGCGAGGCCCTGAAGAAGCTCGAGACCATCGGCGTGGTCGAAATCCGCCACGGGTCCGGCGTGTACGTGAGCCGGAGCGAAGAGGTCCTGGTGCTGGCCAGCCCGGACTACCCGGGCACGGTCAGTAAGAAGCTGCTGCTCGATCTCATTCGGGCCCGCATGGCGCTCGAGGCGCAGTCGGTCGCCGATGCGGTCCAGAAGGCGACCGCCGCGCACCTGAAGGAGATGCGGCGGCTGCTCGCCACGGCCGGCGCGAACCTCACGAACGACGACATCCTGAACACCGTCAACATGTCCTTCCACCGGCAGATCGCTCTGGCTTCCGGCAACGCCGTACTGGTCCAGCTACTCGACGTCCTGCGCGAGCTGTTCACCGAAGAGCAGCGGCTGATCCTGAACATCTTCGGTTCGCGCGAGCGCGATCACGCGGGTCACCTGGCCATCCTCGACGCGATGGAGCGGCGCGATGCGAAGCTCGGGGTGAAGCGCATGCGGGCGCACCTCAAGGGCGTCGAGGACGCGATTCTGCGGTGGAATCCCGAACATCACCCGGTGGGCTGAGTCAGGGGCGCGTCGCGACGAGGATGACCCCGTGGCCGTGGTCCAGCCCCCAGCGCGCCGCGGCAACGATCCCGTCGACATGCCGGATGAACAGCACGTTCGCCAGCGGCAGCGTGCGCAGCGCCTCGACGCCACCGAGTCGGGAATCGTCGAGATAGACCTGTACGTGGCCGGGAGCGGAGAAACTGTCTGGTCCCCGCTCCCGCAGCCAATGCGCGCGCAGTGCTTCGATCGCTTCAAAGACCGTGGAGAACCGGTGCTCACGCAGCTCTTCCTGCGTGAGCAGGTCGCGATCCGCCCGGAGGGTGGTGCCGTGGGGTGAGCGAGCCGAGCAGCCCGCCGTGGCGACCAAGATCGCCGCCCAGCCCAACACGACGCACCAGCGCGTCATGGTCGAGGGACGCTAGCCGGCGCGGGCCGGCGCAACCATCGGCTGTGCGACCCGCAGCCGACTGGCGGCTCGGAGGAAGCTGCCTTCTTGGCGACCGCGACGAAGTATCGCAGGTGACGCAATTCCATCAGGTGATCAATCCCTTCAACGCAGTGGTCACGAACCGCCGGATGACGCCGAGTCGCATCCCGCAGCTGTCCAGCAGGAACGCTCCGGCCGCCACGCCGAGCAGGTGGTCCGCGCACGCGGGCAGCGACACGTCGTGCGACAGGCTACCGTGGCGGCGCGCGTTCGCGAGCGCCCGCGCGAGCAGCCGGCGCACGCGATCGAAGTGTCGGCGCACGCGCCTCGCCGCCGCCGCGTCGACGGCACCGCGCTCGAATGCCGCATTGCAGATGAAACAGCCCCGCGCGTCGCCTGACTGGCGAATCACCTCGAGCACCCGATCGAAGAACGCCCGGATCTCGGGCACCGAGGCCCGCGCCTGCTCGAGCGGCGCCAGCATCGGGTCCATGACCGTCTGCGAATAGCGCTCGAGAGTGGCGAGGAACAGATCGCGCTTGCCGCCGAACGTCGCGTACAATCCGTAGCGGCTGGCACGAGTCCGGCGGACGAGCCGGTCGAGCCCGGTCGCGGCATACCCGTCACGCCAGAACAGCTCCATGGCGCGGTCGAGGGCTTCTGCGGGCTGGAACGCTTTGTTCCGTGGCACGCGCACCCCGATTCAAGAACGTGTAGTCTGATATAATAGCGCCCCCGTCGGCGCCAGCGCCAACCGGCCTGCGGCAGTCCCCGCAGGGACCGGACCTATCGCTCGGAGCGCTACCTCCCCCAACAACAAAGTATTGGACGAGCGGCGGTCTGGCGGGCATGTGTCCAACAGTGGCGCGCTCAGATCGGAGCCAGTCGGTGCGGGTCCCGCTGCGGGTGTTGATCGCGGAGGACTCCGAGGACGACGCCCGGCTGCTGCTCCGGGAGCTGCAGCGCGCGGGCTTCGACCCGGCGTACGAGCGGGTGGACAGCCCCACCGCCATGCAGGCGGCGCTCGATCGCCAGGCGTGGGATCTCGTGATCGGCGACTACAGCATGCCGGCGTTCAGCGGCCCGGCGGCCCTCGCCCTGTTACGGGCATGCGATCTCGATACGCCTTTCATCTTTGTTTCGGGCACGATCGGCGAAGACGTCGCGGTTGAGGCGATGAAGGCGGGCGCGCAGGACTTCCTCACCAAGGGGAATCTCCGCCGCCTGATCCCGGCCATCGAGCGGGAGCTGCGCGATGCGGACGTGCGCCGCGAGCGCCGTCGGGCGCAGACGGCCCTGCTCGAGCGAGCGCGCCTGGCGGAGCTGACTTCCGACGTCGGGATCGCCCTGACGCAGGGTACGGACCTGCGGGCGATGCTGCAGCTGTGCGCCGAAGCGCTGGTGCGCCACCTCGACGTGGCGTTCGCCCGCATCTGGACCCTCGACGACGCGAGCGGAATCCTCGAGCTCCAGGCGAGCGCCGGCATGTACACGCACATCAACGGGGCTCACAGCCGCGTGCGCCTGGGACAATACGAGATCGGTGCGATCGCGCGGGAGCGCCGTCCCCATCTCACCAATCAGGTCGTGGGCGACCCCCAGGTCCACGACCAGGAGTGGGCTCGGCGCGAGGGGCTCGTGGCGTTCGCCGGCTACCCGCTGGTGGTGCACGATCGCGTGCTCGGTGTCGTGGCGATGTTCGCCCGGCACCCCCTCTCCGAATTCTTGCCCAAGGCGTTGGCGTCGATGGCGAGCGCCGTGGCCGTCGGCATCGAGCGGAAACGCGCCGAGGAGGCGCTGCGGCAGTCGGAAGCGCGGCTGCGCCAGGCGCAGAAGATGGAGGCGGTCGGCCGCCTAGCCGGAGGCGTCGCGCACGACTTCAACAACCTCCTGACCGTGATCACCAGCTACAGCGACTTGTTGCTCGAAGATCTCGGACCGGACGATCCCAAGCGCGACGACGTCGGCCAGATTCGTCAGGCCGCGGAGGGCGCCGCCGCCCTCACCCGTCAGCTGCTCGCGTTCAGTCGCCAGCAGGTGCTCGAGCCCAAGGTCCTGGACCTGAAGGCCACCGTCGCGGCCACCGAAAAGCTGCTCAAGCGGCTGATCGGCGAAGACGTTCAGCTCACCACCTCTTTGGCACCGGATCTGGGCGCGGTGAAGGCGGACCCCGGCCAGCTCGAGCAGGTCATCATCAACCTCGCGGTCAACGCCCGCGACGCGATGCCGGCCGGAGGCCGGCTGACCATCGAGGCGGCCAACATGGACATGGACGACGTTTACGTGCGCAGTCACGCGCCTGCCCGCCCCGGCCGCTACGTCATGTTGGCCATGTCCGATACGGGAATCGGCATGGACGAGCAGACCAAGGCCCGTATCTTCGAGCCGTTCTTCACGACCAAGGAGAGCGGTAAGGGAACGGGGTTGGGGCTGGCCACGGTGTACGGGATCGTGAAGCAGGCGGGTGGGTTCATCTGGGTGTATTCCGAGCCCGGCCGAGGGTCGAGCTTCAAGGTCTACCTGCCGCGCGTGGACGAGCCCGCCGAGCCCGCCGTCGCTCGGATTGCGCCCGCGGAGCCGCGCCGCGGCACGGAGACCGTGCTGGTCGTGGAGGACGCAGCGTCGGTCCGCATGGTAACGCGCCAGGTGCTCGAGCGTTACGGGTACGCCGTGCTGGAGGCGCCCAACGGCGACACCGCGCTGCGGCTCGCGGCCAAGCATCACGGTCCCATCCATCTGCTGCTGACGGATGTCGTCATGCCCGGGCTCAGCGGGCGGCAGCTGGCCGAGCAGTTGGCGCAGCTCCGACGCGAGATGAAGGTGTTGTATGTGTCGGGCTATGGGGAGAGCGCCGTCGTCCATCACGGCATCCTCGAGTCCGGAGTCGCGTACCTCCAGAAACCCTTCACGCCCGAGACGCTCGCGCGCCGCGTGCGGGATGCGCTGGACGCCTAGCGCCGCAATGGAGCGCATCCTCGTGATCGAGGACGATGCGCTGCTGCGGGGCGCGATTCGGATCGTGCTCGAGTCAGCCGGCTACGAGGTCCTCGACGCGGCCGATGGGGACGCCGGATTGCGGCTGCACCGCGAGCAGGGGGCCGACCTCGTGGTCGTCGACCTCTACATGCCCGAGCGGGACGGGCTGGAAGTCATCCGGGAAGTGCGGGCTGAGGCTCCGCAATCGAAGATCATCGCCATGTCGGGCGGCGGCGGCCTGAAGTTCGACCTGCTGGACGCGGCGACGGCCTTCGGTGCGTCGCGCACGCTGCGGAAGCCGTTCGCACCCAGCGTGCTTCTCACCACGGTGCGTGACCTGTTGGGAAAGCGCGGCCCACCGTAGCATTCTATTCAACGCCATGGCCGAGGATGATCGGGTATGACAGGGACGCCGCCCGCCGTGACGGTGAGTTTGCTGACCCGCATGCTGCGGGAGGCCTTCGAAGGGCCTCCCGGTCCCTGGACCTACTTCACCGATACATCCCCGGGGACCGGAGTCTTCGGCACGCTCAGCGGGTTGAGCGCCGCCGACGCGTCCCGTAAGGGGGGACCGGGCCACACCACGATCGCCGGGCACGTCCATCACCTGACCTCGAGCCTCGCCCTTTCGACCAGGGGGCTGCGCGGCGAGTCGACCTCGCGCGACCGCAGCGGGAGCTGGACAGTGTCCGCCGTCGACGACGCCGAGTGGGCTGCCTTACGGGCTCGACTGCACGATGAATATGCGACGCTGTTCGTGGCCGTGGAGACTCACGCTCGGTGGGACGAGGACGCTCTGGCCGTGGCGATCGGCGCCATCGCGCACACGGCGTACCATCTCGGCGCCATCCGGCAGCGACTCCCGGCCCGGCGACGCGGGTCGGCGCGCGCAATCAAGGGATGAACAGCGGCAGGTAGCGCTCGTAGCCCTCCGCCTGCAGGCGCTCCACCGGAATGAAGCGCAGCGCGGCGGAGTTGATGCAGTAGCGCAGCCCGGTCGGCGCCGGGCCGTCGTCGAACAGGTGCCCCAGATGGGAATCGGCGTGTGCCGACCGGACTTCGGTCCGCGCCGTGAAGAGCGACCGATCGGTCTTCTGGCGGATGTTCGCATCCTCGAGCGGCTTGGTGAAGCTCGGCCATCCGGTGCCCGACTCGAACTTGTCGAGCGAGCTGAACAGCGGCTCCCCGGACACCACGTCCACGTAGATGCCCGCCCCGTGGTTGTCCCAATACTCGTTGTGGAACGGCTGCTCCGTCGCCTCGTGCTGGGTCACCTGATACTGCAACGGCGTGAGCGACTGCCGCAGCTCGGCGTCGCCTGGCTTCGTGTCGCGCATAGTCGAATGTCCCTCCGCGTGCGGCGCCGCAGCGCCCCACACCTCCGCCAGGCGCCGGTCGCGGCCGCACGCCACGCGATACATCCCGTACCTGATCGGATTCTTGCGGTAATAGTGTTGGTGATCCGCTTCCGCCGGGTAGAACGCCTGAGCCCGGACGATCGCGGTGACGATCGGCCGCTCGAAGCGCCGCTCCAGCGCCCGCCGTGAGGCCGCGGCCACGCGGTGCTGCGCCGTGCCGCCGTAGAAGATCGCCGTGCGGTACTCATCGCCGTGGTCGCAGAACTGACCGTCGGCCTGGGTCGGATCGATGTCGTGCCAGAACGCGTCCACCAGCCGCTCGTACGTGATCTTTCCGGGATCGTACACCACCTGCACCGCCTCGAGGTGCCCCGTCAGCTCGGTGGACACCTGCTCATACGTCGGGTGCGGCGTGTGGCCGCCCGTGTAGCCCACGGTGACGGACACGACGCCATCGACCTGGTCGAAGGCGCGCTCCATCGACCAGAAGCAGCCGCCCGCGAAGGTCGCCGTGTCGAGCGGCGCGGCGGTGGCGACGGCGAGAGCGAGCAGCAGGTTCATGGACTGAAGGTAGAGGAGATGGGCGCGCGCGGGAAGCGTCCGGGCTCATTCTTAGAGCTCTCTCATCGGGCTCACACGAGTTCTTGCCGCTCGGTCGCGCCGGGGATAGCATCGAGCCGATGACCGCCACCCCTGAGTTCCCTTTCGGCATTGTCGGCGTGGCCCCGTTCGCCGGATTCGTGCACCGGTTCGACGATCTCATCGGGTCCGCGACCACGATGGCGCTCTACTTCATCCATTCCCGTCGCTGGCGCGAGAATCACGACGCCGCTATCAAAGCGTTCCTCGGCCGAGCAGGCACCACGCTCGAGGTGTTCCTCCCGGATCTCGAGGACCACGAGCTGATGTTCTCTCTGGGCAAGCATTTCGAGGACGGTCCCCTGATCCCAGCGTTGGTCGCGGATGCGTACCGTTATTTCGCGCGTCTCGCGAGAGACTTCCGCCAGCCCGCTCACGTCTGGCTGTTTGGTCGTTACCCGACGTACTCCTTCTACCGGTTCGACGCACGCGCGGTGATTGCCTTGTATTCCAACACCTCCGCCAAGAAGGAACTACCGGCGTTCGAGGTCACCGCGGATTCCTTTCTGGGAACGTTCCTCGCAGCGGACGTGAAAGACCTGAAGCAGGAGTGTCGCAAGCGAGCTCCGGGGGATTTGGAAGCCGTGATCCGGAACGCCGCCCCGTGACTCGCGGGGATATCGATATTGCACGTCGGCGACTGGCGCATCAACAGCTCCTGACACTCACCCTCACCCGGCTGGGGCGACATCGCCACGGCAGCGCTGGCGCTCGTCCTCGTCGCCGCCGGCGAGCCCCGCTCCCCGCTCGGCCGCGCCCTCACCCACGCCTGGAACGCGTTCGGTCTGCTCGACCTCGTGGTGGCGGTCGGCACGGCGACGGCGGTTACGTTGCGTGGCTCCGTCCCGGGCATCACCCCAGTGCTGTCGCTCCCCCTCGTCCTCGTCCCGACGTTCTTCGTCCCCATTCTGGTGGCGGACCACGTGGTCATTTTCCGCCGCCTGCGCGCCGCCCGCGGCACACGCCATGACGCCTGAGGCGTTGCCCGCCCTCGCGTGCGCTTGCGCTAGCGTGCGGCGGGCGGCGCGGGCCGTCACGCGGCTCTATGACGCGGCCTTGCGGGGCGCGGGACTGCGGGTGACGCAGGCGGCGGCCCGGCGGGCTTAGGCCGCGGACTTCGAATCACGAGTCGATCACCCCGCGCCCACCGCCTGTACGTCCAAACCCATCTCTTCGAGAAAACTGCTCCCGCCCGCGTCCATTCCAAATCGGCGCTCCACCCGCGTCAGCACCAGTCGCTCCCGCGCCCGCGTCATCCCCACATACAGGAGCCGCCGTGCCTCTTCGATCTCGGCCTGCCGATGTTCCGTCGACTCGCGATACCCGGGGACTTGGTAATCCTCCACGCCCACTATGTATACGCGCGAAAACTCCAAGCCCTTGGTTGAATGCAGCGTGAGAAGGTTGACGCGATCGGGCGCAACCTCGATGCCGTCCGATGTGGACAGGGCCACCCGCTCGAGCAGCCGGTCGATGCTGTCCGAGAGCGTTGCTGAGGCATCGCCATCCATCAGCGCCCGCAGGCGGGCCACCGCCGCGGGGTAGCGCTGCGCGGGATCGGGCTCGGCGCGGAGGCGCGTCATGAGGGCGCGCCCGCCCAGCCGGTGGATCACCTCGTCGACGGACGGCGTCCCGGCTGCACCGGTGCGCTCGCGCTCCATCTCGTAGAATGCCAGTGCGTCGCCGTATCGGCCCAGCGTGTAGAACTTCGCGAGCTTGAACAAGACGTCCCGCTCCTTGCGACCGTCGGGGAGTCCCTTCGGGCTGCCCGCCTGCTGCTCTGTGCGGGGCTCGAGTGCCAGCGCCAGGCCGAGATAGTCGAGCAGGTTCAGCAGCACGGCTTTGCGCGCCCGGATTCCCCGCTGGCGCTCGAGCTCGCGGTACACCTGCGCCAGTGTGACGGCGTCGTCCAAGGCATGATGCGCGCGCCCGGCGTCGATGCCGAAGCGCAGCGCGAGGTCCTCGAGCTTGGCGCTGTCACGTGACAGCGAGCGAACCAGCGGCAGCGTGTCGTAGAACACGAGGCTGTCCACGCCGTCCCGTCCCGCTGCGAGCCGGCGCAGCACGGGAATGTCGAACTGCTGGCCGTTGTGGACGATGAGGATGTCCTCGCCGATGAAGGCGCGAAACTCAGACCACACCTCGGCAAAGGGCCGCGCGTCCCGTACGTCGTCATCCGTGTAGCCGTGGATCGCGCTCGCCGCCGGTGTGATCGGCCGGTATGGCTGGACCAGCGACTGAAACCGCTCCACGATCTCGCCCTTGACCACCCGCGCCGCGCCGACCTCCACAACCCCGCATACCTCGACATCCTTGTCTGTCGTTTCCAGGTCGAACGTGACGTACCGCTCGAGTGCGGTATCGAGCTCCTTGGCGTGCAGCAGCTGTAGCGCCTTGAAGAGAGTGAGCGGGGAGGCTATGGAGGTTGGGGAGGTTCGAGAGGTTGTGGAGGTTGGAACATGACGCAGGCCGGCCGCGATCAGCATCCCTCGCACAGCGATCTCCAGCCCTCCCTGTGGCTCGATCACGATGTCTCGCTCCGCCGCAATCGCCGCCTCCAGCCGCTCGAAGAGTTGCACGGCTTCAGGGTTATCGGCGGGATCGCTGAGCTCGTCGTGCCGCTCCTCCAAAGCGTTCCGGTACGGCCCGACGCTCTGCGACAGGATCTCGTCGACCAGAGGCAGCAACGCGCGGTGCGAACGGCTCAGGGCGCGGAGGTTCTCCACCTGATAGACCAGCCGCCACAGCTTCTTCGTGTCGGGGTGCTGCGCCGGCCGGCGCCGGGCGAGCGTGCGTACCGCCACCAGAAAATCGCCGGCGTCTCCCCGCTCCGCGTTCGCGGAGAGGGGGAAAGGGGGAGAAGCCATTACTTCCTGCAGAAAGTGCGCCGACAGCACGCACTGCGCGAACGCCTCCAGCGCCACGGGGTCGTTCGGGTCACGCACGATCCGCAGCGCGGCGATCACGTACTTGATGACGTCGTCTTCGACGAGCGAGCGCCCGCGCGCCAGCCGGCAGGGAATCCCCGCACGAACGAGCCGCCCCTCGAGGTACTCGCCGATCTTGTGCCGGCGATAGAGTATGGCGTAGTCGCCCCATCCCAAGCGCGAGGCCGCGCAGTCGCTGCGGAGATCCTCGAGCAGCCAAGACGCCTCTTCTGCTTCGTCGCGGAACGCCCACGCCGCCACCTCGTACGGCGACTCCTGCTCCGCGCTGAGCTGCTTTTCGAACAGCTGGGGATTCTGTGCGAGCACGCGGCGCGCGGTCTCGAAGATCTGACGCGAGCAGCGACAGTTCCGGTCCAGCACGATCGGTCGCTCGATCCCGTAATCGCGACCGAACCGCACAAGGACGTACGGGTCCGCTCCCGTCCAGGTGAAGATCGACTGCTCGTCATCGCCGACCGCGAAGAAGTTGCCGTGCGGCTCCGCCAACCGCTTCAGAAGGTCGTACTGGACCGCGTTCACGTCCTGGAACTCGTCCACCAGGAGATAGTCCCAGCGCGCCGCGATCGCATCGGCGACGTCCCCGCGCGTGCGCATCAGCGTCGCGGCATGCGTCACGAGGTCGTCGAAGTCCAGCATGTTGCGCTGCGCCAGCCAGCCGGTGTACTCGCGATAGAGGCGCGCGTCGTCAGCCGTCAACTCGTACGCCTGCACCCGGTGCCGGCCGAACCGGTTCAACAGGGGACCCCGCTGCTCGAGTGGCACGTGCAACCGGCCCAGGATGACCTTCTGGTACAGCTCGTCGGCCACGCCGAACCCCTTCCGCAGGCCCGCCGCCTCGGTGTGCTCGCGCAGCAGGGCCAGGCACAGGGCGTGGATCGTGCCCCGCGTGATGGCCTCCGCCCGGTCCCGCAGCGTATGCGTCAGCCGCACGCCAATTTCCTCGGCGGCCCGGTTCGTGAACGTGACCGCGCAGATGCGCTGGGGCGCGATCCCGAGGGTGGTGATGAGATGGTTGATGCGGGCGATGAGGCAGAACGTCTTCCCCGCGCCGGGTCCCGCGACCACCAGGAGGGGGCCGAGGGGCGCTTCGATGGCGAGGCGCTGCTGGGGGAGGGGGTCGAACTCCATGCCTGGAATCTAGGCTTCCGACTCCTGAAACAACCTTTTCCGAGGTACCGTCGTCTAACCGGGAAACCTCCGACTAGGGTCCTCATGCTCGCTGGCTTGCTCGTCCTCGCCGCCGTCACGCTCGCCAGTCAGGGTGCCGATCCTCAGCGGCCTGACCCGCCCCCGCCAACCAGCGTCGCGGCCACCCGCGCAGCCCAGCCACCCGTCATTGACGGGCGCGACGACGATGCGGTCTGGCGGGAGGCCCAACCGATTACCGGCTTCCAAGAATGGCGGCCCAGCGAGGGCGGACCGTCCAAGCTTCCGACCGCTGCGAAAGTCGCCTACGACGCAGGCGCCCTGTACGTCTTCGTCCGCGCCTTCGATCCGCACCCCGACAGCATCATCACGGTGCTCGCCCGGCGCGACTATTTCACCCCCTCGGACATGATCTGGATCTTCCTCGACTCGTATCACGACCGCCGCACCGGGTATGAGTTCGGCGTCAACCCCTCGGGCGTGAAGCTGGACGCGCAGATCTACAACGACGGCAACGAAGACTTCGCCTGGGACGCGGTGTGGGACGTCGCGACCCGAGTCGATTCCCTCGGTTGGACCGCCGAATTCCGCATCCCGCTGTCACAGCTTCGCTACGGCCGGGAACGGAGCCACACCTTCGGACTCACGATCGACCGGGACCTGTACCGCTACTCCCAGCGGGTGAGCTGGCCGCTGTTCCGCCAGTCGAAGGCGGGTTTTGTGTCGCAATTCGGTGAGATCAGCGGGCTGGTCGACCTCGAGGCGCCGCGCCGGCTCGAAGCCGCACCCTACGTGGTGACCAAGAACGTGTCGGAGTTCACCAAGACGGGAATAGGTCGGACGCAGGACCTGGCGGCGGGCGGCGACCTGAAATACCGCGTCGCCTCGAACCTCACGCTCGACGCCACCTTCAACCCCGACTTCGGGCAGGTGGAAGCCGACCCCGGGGTCCTGAACCTCACCGCCTTCGAGACCTTCTTCTCAGAGCGGCGCCCCTTCTTCGTCGCCGGACGCGGCCTGTTCCAGTTCGACGTCAACTGCAACCAGGTGAACTGCAGCAGCGAAGGGCTGGTCTACAGCCGCCGCATCGGACGCGCGCCCCAGCTCGCCGGCACCTACTCGGACACCACCTCGCCCGCGTTCACCCGGATCCTCGGCGCCGGCAAGCTCACCGGGCGGCTGCCGGGCGGGACGACCATCGGCGTGCTCGACGCCGTGACGCAGCACGTGACGGGGGTGGGCGGCGCCACCATCGAGCCGACGACCAACTACGGCGTGGTGCGGCTGCGCCAGGACCTGCGCGGCGGCGAGAGCAGCGTCGGCGCCATCGTTACCGCCGTGAACCGCGACAACGACTCCTGGACCTCACCCTATCTGCGCCGCAGCGCCTATGTGGGCGCGGCGGACTTCCGCCACCGGTTCCGCGGCGGCCGGTACGAGATCGCGGGATCGCTCGACTGGAGCCGCGTGGCGGGCAGCGCGCCGGTCATCGCCGCCACGCAACGCGACGCGGCCCACTACTACCAGCGGCCCGACGCGGGGCTCCCCTACGACACGACACGTACGATGCTCTCGGGTGACGCCGAGGAGCTGCAGATCAGCAAGGTGGGCGGCGCGCACCTCCTGGGCCAGACCAGCTACCAGCGGCGCTCCGCCGGCTTCGAGATCAATGACCTGGGCTACCTGCAGCGCGCAGACCAGCAATCGTGGAGCACCTGGGTCGGCTATTTCGACCGCCACACGCGCCGCCTGTACCAGCGGTTTCAGTGGAATTTCAACTGGTGGCAATACTGGACGACTGCGGGAAGCCCTGAGGAGCGGGCCTTCAATACCAACACGCACATCACGTTCCGCAACACCTGGTCGTTTCATACCGGCGGCACGCTGGGCCAGTTGGGTGAGACGTATTGCTACTCGTGCTCTCGCGGCGGCCCGGCCGTGCGGCAGGATCCGTACTTCGCGCCGTGGGCCGGCCTGAACGGCGACGACCGCAGGGCGATCGTCCCGTACTTCTGGGTCAACTACTGGCGGGGAGACGGCGGGCGCTCGCACAGCCTCAACCTCATGCCCGAGGTCGATTTCAAGCTGGTGTCGCGCGTCACGGCGGCGCTCATCCCCAACTACACCCGCACCAGCAACGACGTGCAGCCGCTCGGGCAGCACGACACCCGCTACGTGTTCGCTCACCTCGAGCAGAAGCAGCTCGGCGTGACCATGCGCTTCACGTACCCGTTCACGGCCAGCGCGACGCTGCAGGTATACGCCCAGCCGTTCGTCTCGAAGGGGACCTACAGCAACGTGCGCCAGCTGTCCGCCACGCCGCGCGCCGCAGACTTCGCGAGTCGCTACGTTCCGGACCCGGTCCTCGCCGACAACCCCGGCGGATTCAACTACAAGCAATTCCGCTCCAATGTCGTGTTCCGCTGGGAGTATCGGCCCGGCTCGACGCTGTTCCTGGTCTGGAGCCAGGGGCGCCAGAACTCGACCGGCGCGGAAGGGACGCAGGGCTTCCGCGGCGACCTGAGCGATCTGTTCACCCTCCGGCCCGACAACAGCTTCCTGGTGAAGCTGTCGTACTGGCTCAATCGCTAGGCGACGGATCGTCAGCGGTACGCCGCGGCCTGGATGCGGTACAGGTCGGCGTAGCGCCCGCCCCTGGCCATGAGCGCCTCGTGGGTGCCCGACTCGACCAGGCGCGACCCGTGCAGCACCACGATGAAGTCCGCCATGCGGACGGTGCTGAACCGGTGGGACACGAGGATCGTGATACGGTCGTCGGATCCGCGGGCCGCCGCCGCATAGCGCTCAAACAGGGCGTGCTCGGTCTCGGCATCGAGCGCCGCCGTGGGCTCGTCCAGCACGAGCACGAGCGGGCGCTCGCGCATGAATCCGCGGGCGAGCGCGAGCTTCTGCCACTGCCCGAAGCTGAGCTCCACGCCCTCGGGCCAGGTGGAGCCGAGCTGCGTCTCGAGCCCGGCCGCGAGCTGCCGCACGACGTCGCGCGCGCCGCCGCGTTCGACGGCGGCCGCCACGGCCGGCCGGTCGTCGAGGCGCGGCAGGTCCCCTACACCCACGGTGTGACGCACCCGGAACTCGAACCGGAAAAAGTCCTGAAACGCGCCCGCGAGGCGCGACCGCCACGTGGCCGGCGGCATGCGCGCCAGTTCCGCGCCGTCCACGAGGATGCGCCCCTTGGTCGGCTGATACAGCCGGCACAGGAGCTTCACCAGCGTCGTCTTGCCGGCGCCGTTCTCTCCCACAATGGCGACCACCGAGCCCGGCGCGAGGCGGAGGTCCACGTCGTCGAGCACCAGCCGCTCCGTCCCCGGATAAGCGAAAGACACGTGCTCGAAGCGGATGCCGTCGCCCAGTCGGTCGGGCGCCGGGACGTCGGCGCCGCGCGACTGCGCGGCGGCGTAATCCTCCAACCAGGCCAGCCGTCTCGACCCCTCGAGCCAGATGCCGCGAAGGAATCCGATCTCGCCCACGGTGCCGCCGATGTACGCCGAGAGGCGCGAGCCCGCCGCCAGCACCAGCAGCACGGCGCCGGGCGGTGACGCAAGCACTGACGCCACGAACACCACCGCACCCACGTAGGCAGCCCCGAAAAGGGCCCACGCCAGCGCGTGCCACGCTGCGCTGCGCCGCCGGGCCTGCGCGACGGGACCGTACCAGCGCTCCCAGGCGGCGCGGCGCTGCGCCACGAGCCGGGCGCCGATGCGAGTCACCCGCACCTCCTTCCCGGGCGGCGCGGTGGTGGCGACGTCGAACAGGTGCCGCGCCAGGCGATTGGCCGACGCGCCCCGCTCCTCCGCGGCCCGCTCGACCCCCGGCCGCCAGGTCGACGTGAGCACCGTCGGCAGCGCAAACGCGGCGAGCAGCGCCAGAGCCGGGTGGATCGACACGAGCAGCGCGACCGTCACGCCGAGACGCAAGACCCAGCCGCAGGTCGTGAATAGCGACATGTACATGTGGTCGAGCACGAACACCTGGTTGCGCAGCATCGCGAGGCGATCGAGATAAACGGGGCGCTCGTGGTGTTCGACCGTCGCCACCGACGCTTGCAGCCACGCCACATGCGACTCGAGGGCGATGGTCACCTGGTCGCGGAACCGCCGCTGGGTGCGCTCGCTGATCACCCGCAGGAACCACGTGGCGGCTGCCGAGACGCCCAGCCCCACGGCGGCGGTCGTCACCAGCCCGCGCCTGCCGCCGAGCACGCCGTCGGCGAGCAGCTTGAACCAGAGCGCCAGCAGCGCATCCGGCAGGGCGGCGGCGAGCGCCAGGCCCAACGACACGCTCAGGAGCGACGGCGCCGCCTCGTAGCCGCGCTTGAGCGCGCGCCACATGGCGGGCAGCGCGGGAGGCAGGTCGTCAGTCGAGGACATCGAGACTCGCTCCCGGCTCGCCGTCGTCGCCGAACCGTGACGCCTGGAGCTCGAACATCGTCCGATAGCGGCCCCCCGCCGCTATGAGCTCCTCGTGTGTGCCGAGCTCGACCACCTTGCCGTGCTCCAGCACGCAGATGCGGTCGGCGTGGCGCACCGTCGAGAAGCGGTGCGAGATGAGGATCGTGGTGGTGCGGCGCGTGGCGGCGAGAATGCGATCGAAGATCTCGGCCTCGCCCCGGACGTCGAGTTGGGCCGTTGGCTCATCGAGCAGCACCAAGCCGGCTCCCAGCTGCACGGCGCACAGTGCCCGCGCCAGCGCGATCCGCTGCCATTGGCCGCCCGACAGGTCCGTACCGCCGGGGTAGCCGCGGGCCAGCACCGTGTCGAGGCCGGCGAGTCCAGTGGCACCGGCCTCCGCGAGGGCCCGCTCGATCACCTCGTCTGGCACGTCGCCCGGGGCGCTGCCCGGAGCCACGTTGTCACGCAGCGGCAGCTCGAAGCGGACGAAGTCCTGGAAGACGGCGGCGAGACGCGAGCGCCATGCCTCCAGCTCGAGCGTGCGGAGGTCGACGCCGTCTACTTCGATGGCGCCGTCCTGAGGGTCGTACAGCCGGCACAGCAGCTTCGCGATGGTAGTCTTGCCGGCGCCGTTCTGGCCGACGATCGCGAGCGACGAGCCGGCCGGAATCGCCAGGTCGAAGCCCGCGAGCACCGGCTGGCCCGAGGTGGGGTAGGCGAACGTGACGCGGCGAAACCGGATCTCGCGCGCGGGCATCCCCGCGGCCGGTCGCTCGCCCCGGACCAGGGCGCCCGCGGAGGCCATCGCTTCCTGCAGGCGCAACACCGCCGCGGCGGGCGCCGCGGCACCGTCGAGCGCCCACGACAGCCCGCCGAATGCGATCATGCTCGTGCTCACCGCGGCGCTCGCGAACGTCACGAGCCGGTCGAGCCCGAGGTGGCCGCTGGTCGCAGCGGCCGCGAGGGACCAGAGCACCACGACATTCGCGGCGAGCACGAGGAGCAGGCTCCAGATCACGGGACGCTCGCGCAGGCGCGTCGCCTGCCAGCGGAGCTCGAACAGGCGGCGGCGGCGCGACCGGAACTGCTCGATGACCCAGTCGGCCAGCCCGAACAGTCGCACTTCCTTGGCGGGCGCGGGATCGACCGCCAGCCGGTACGCGTAATCCGCATGGCGCTGCGCCTCGCGCACCTCCGCCGTCTCGCGGTCGCGCCACACCGCGCTCTCGCGCAGCAGCCAGTGCGTGGCGAGCCATGCGCCCGCGAGCAGCAGCGGGGCCCACCACGCGTAGGCGGCGAGCACGACCGCCGAGGCGAGACCGCCCACCAGCTCCACCAGCCCGGCGGCGATGAAATCCATCGAGATGAACAACGGCGGGCCGGTGATGCCGAGATCGAAATCCCGGGCCATCGTGAGGTCGCTGATGAGCCCGGGGTTCTCGAGGTGGCCCATGCCGGGCGGGCGGACGCAGGCAGTCGTGAGGCGGTCGTACAGCCACGCCGCGGTGCGGCTCCCGAGATTGGCGCCGACGGCGTGGTGAATCGGCGAGAGCACCTGCAGCAGGACGAACACGACGCCGACGAGCCCGAGCGGCGCCGTCAGGTCGTCACCCCGCTGGACCGCTCCCACCAGGCTCCCCATCGCGATGGCGAACAGTGCGGGCAGCGACCCGCGCAGCACGAGGAGCGTCCACCACGCGACGGCCAACGCGCGGTCGGCTTGTGGCAGCACGCCCGCGAACGTCCACTCCTTACGCGCGCGCAGCCGCTCGATCACCAGTCTCGCTCTCCGGCATCTCTACTTGGGTCGGGTGCTCGGGTGCCACACAGTATACCGCCGTGTGGCTCGGTGTGAAGCCGCACTCCCTCGCCCGCTGTTTCGTAACCTGATAGACTCCTTGCCGACTCGCTCGAGGAGGCTCCCGCATGGCCGCCAAGCCGCGTTCCCGGAAGCGACAACCGGTGGATCCCCACCGCGCGCTGCGAGACCACGTGCGCGAGCTGCTGCGCGGCGGGCACGCCCACCTCGTGTTCAAGGACGCGATCGCCGACTGGCCGACGGCGCTGCGTGGGGCCAAGCCGGCGGGACAACCGTTCACTCCCTGGCGCCTGCTCGAGCACATCCGGATCACGCAGTGGGACATCGTGGAGTTCACGACCAGGGCGACGCACGTATCCCCGGAATGGCCGGCGGGCTACTGGCCGCCCACCGACGCGCCGCCCGATGACGCCGCGTGGGACCGGACCGTCGCGCAGGTGGAGCGGGACCGCCGCGCCATGGAGCGACTCGTGAGCGACGCCGGGACCGATCTGTTCGCCCGCATTCCATACGGCACCGGACAGACCGTGCTGCGCGAGGCGCTGCTCGTCGCCGATCACACCGCCTATCACGTGGGACAGCTGGTGCTGCTGCGACGCCTGCTCGGCGTGTACGCGGGCTAGAGGCCGAGCCAGTAGTTGAGCTTGACGAGGAAGATGTTCTCCGATGGTCCCCGGAACAGCGCGCGGGCGTCGGCGCCGAAATCGACGACGCCCCGCGTGAGCGACGAGGCGCCGTTCCGGGTCCATACTAGGTAGAGGGTCGAGCCAGGCCGGTACTCCCAGCGCAGCACCGCGTTGCCGCGCAGTGAGCGTAGCGTGAAGCTTGGGTCTTCGATCGCGAACCGCGCCGCGGGCCCGCTCCCGTCGGGGTCGATGAAAATCGAATCGCGGACCCCGAGCGCGGGGTTTCCGGGCTTGAGCGAGGCGGTCCCCACGTCGACGCCGTAGACCAGGCGACGCAGCCCGCGCGGCGCGGCGAACTCTTTATAGCGCGAGTACGCACCGCTCGCGATCAGCGGCTGCACGAACAGCTCCAGCGTCAGGTTGGGTGAGAACGTGATGTTGAAGCGCGTGTTCATCGCGAACGAGTTCTGCACCAGGTCGGCAAAGACGTAGCGGTTGCCGTAGAACGCCGTGGCCGTGGGGTCTGGCACCGTCGTCACGTACTGATAGCCGTTCGCATCGTGACTCACCGAGGGCCCGAGCGAGAGCGTGACGTTCGAAGCGGGTCGCAGCTTGACCGAGAGGCTCGCCGATGGGCTGCAGTCACCGTCGCGGTTGCAGCCTAGCTGCGCCTCTCCGCTTAGCACGACGTCCTTGCGAGAATCGGTGTTGACGTTCGTGCTCCAGAAGTCCGCCCCGGGGCGGCGCAACACCGGGCCGCTGCGGCTCAGGCGGTCGTCGAGCACGCTCGGCCGGTGGATCCAGAACGCGTTGATGTCCCAGTAGTTGTGCGGCTGGATATAGCCGAACAGCTGCATCTGCCGGTCGGTCAGGTCACCGTCGAAGTTGTACTGCTGCTGGCCGCCCACGATGAAGAGCAGCTGGCGGTACCAGCGGGTTGGCTTGGTCCACTGGGGGAAGATGTTCCCGCTCATCCACCAGTAGTCGGCCCGGGAGAGGAACGAGATATCGTTGTTCTCGAATCCGGGAGTGCGCAGGTTGGTGGACAGCTCCCACAATAGGTGCCCGGACTCGCGGGCGACCCGCGCGTACGCGCCAACCCCGCGCAGCGCCGTGACTGAGGGGTCGTAGGCGTCGCTCAGCACTCCGTTCGAGCCGTTCCCCCGGTCGGGGCGCTGGAAATAGCGCGCGCTCGACGTCTGCAGTCGTAGCATCGCCGCGGTGTCGCCCGCCACTTGCGTGCCCGCCAGTTGTGCCATGAGGCGGTAATCCCGCTTGCCGAACCACATCTCGGTCCCGAGGCCGAACGATTCGGCGTGCCGGCTCAAGCGGTCGGCCAGGAACGGCTCATCGAGCTCGCGCACCACCGACGTGCCGATCGCCCGCAGCACCGTGGCGCCGCCGCGCAGGTCCTTCGCCACGCGTGCGACGAAGTAGTTCGTGAACGGCTCCACGGTGACGTCGCCGCGCGAGCCGTCGCTCCGCAGGAACGCCGCCCGCTCGCGCCGGGTGACCGCGTCGAGCGCGCCGATCGACCATCCTGTGGGCGTGCGCCCGGTGAGCTTCGCGGCACCGAGAATCGTGGTGTTCTGCGGCTGATCGGCGTACACGCCCCCCGCGGCATCCACGTTGTCCGGCGCCTGCGGCGGGCGGCCGATGCGGCGGGTGTAAAACATGCCGAGGCTCGACACGTTCGAGCAGAAGTAGCAGTTGAGGCTGCCGAACCCGAAGTAGCCCGCTCCCTCGACGAAGAAGGGCCGGCGCTCCTCGAAGAACGTCTCGAATGCGGACAGGTTGACTACGGCAGGGTCCACCTCGACCTGTCCGAAGTCCGGGTTCACCGTGGCATTGAGCGTGAGATTGGACGTGAGCAGCACCCGGGCATCCACGCCGCCGCGTCCATCCCAGCTGTGCGCCTTTTGGAAGGGGTCCTTCGGGTCGCTCACCGGGACGCTGGCCGAGCGGCCGACCATGTAGGGCAGGATCTCGGCACGACCGGGCGCGCGGCGGATCACGAGCCCCCGCAGATGTCCGAAGCGCGGCGGACCGCCCGTTTCGGTGAGGCCCCAGAAGGACCACTGCGACAGCTCGTTGAGCCGGTTCTCCTGACGCCAGATCTGCAGGCCCCACGTCTGCTCCTCGGCGGTCGCCGGATAGCGCAGCTGCGAGAACGGGATCCGCATCTCGGCGGTCCAGCCGAGCGAATCGATCGCCGTCTTGACCTCCCACACCGGGTCCCAGGAATCGTCCGAGCCCCCGCCCAGGCCGTTGACGTCGCCTCGCACGCCGGATGGATTCACGGTGAAGAACAGCCGGCCGATGTGGTCGTGATAGGGGTCGAAGATCACTTCGACATAGTCCGAGTTGGGGGAGCCGTCCCGGCGCACTAGGCGGGTCCGCACGCCCGCCGCTCCGTGGTCGTCGAACATCCGCGCCCCCACGTACAGCGCGGCGTCGTCGAACGCGAACCGGACCTCGGTACGCTGCGTGGCCGGCTCTCCTTCATGGGGTTGCGCCTGCCGGAAATCGGTGGCGGCCGGAGCGGTGCGCCACAGCGCCTCGTCCAGGCGGCCGTCGAGCCGGATGTCCCCCTCGAGCCGGACGGCCCGAACGTCAGGCGAGGGGGTTGGATGGATGCTTTGGGCTGCGGTGAGACCGGGAACGAGTGTGGCGGCGCCGCGCACTACCAGACGGACGAGCGTTCTCGACACAGGGCACCCGTGTGTGGGAGTCTCCGTAATTGGACGCGTACCGGGCGAGGAAGGTTGCGGCTGAGCGGGTCCGGAACTTGTCGGGCCCGGCTTCCGTAGAGAAGGGCCAACCCTCACTATTCGGGAGCGCCACCCATGCCCAAGCCGATCCTGCAGCTCGCCGCCGTCGGCCTCTTCGGCTTCGCCCTCTGGAAGCTCGGGTCGCTGTTCCTCCTACCCCTCCTGTTCCTGGCGCTCAAGGTCGCCCTCGTGGTGGGGCTCGTCCTGTTCGCCGTGTGGTTCTTCAAGAAGCACGACGACAAGAAAGGCGACGCCGCGTCGGAGTAGACTGGGGCCTACGCGCGGTCTCCGCCCGCCTCCGACTCCAGCGGCCCCAGAGCAGACCGCAACCGCGTAATCGCGGTCTCGAGCAGCCAGCGGTCTTCGTCGAACAGCACCCCATGGTCCAGGGCGCGGGACAATAAATCGAGCGCCGCCTGGATCTGGTCGCCGGCGGTTCGCAATTCGAGGCGCCGCGTGAGGCCGGTGCGGCGGTCACGCTTCTTGCGGCGCTCGACCTCGACAGGGACCTGTTTGGCTCTGCGGTCGGCGCCGGAGCGACGATCGGGCTTCTCGCGGCGATTCTTGCGTTCGCTGGCCATGGACTCCCCGATCTGCAGTCAGTTCACCTTCAGTACCGCCTCGATGAAGCTCAGCGTCTTGGTCTCGACCCATTCGGGAGTCACAGCCTCCACCCGCATCGTTCCGATGCGATCCGTGCTGGTGGTGACGACGCGCCCCTTGGTGGCGGACGGTTTGATGTCGCGCGCCACTGCGACGCCCCGCCGCGGATCGTAGCGGAACACGATGGTCGACGCGAGGGCGACTCCGCCCGGAGCGCGCGGCGTGAACATCAACCCGACACTCGGGTACGCATCGGCAGTGTTGGTCCGGTCCTCGATCGATCCCTCATGCCCCGCGCTCTTGAGCTCCGTCAGGAAGGCCTGCAACACGGGCCGCACAACGTTCAGGAGACGGTCGCCACACGCCCGCCTGCGTCGCTCTGCCTCGTCGGGCGCGGTACGGACTTCCGCCGGCGGTCTCGCAGCCGAGCGCTCGTCGTAGGTCTTGAGGAGGGAACGCAGTTTCTCCGCCGTCTTGCCCGTCATACCTCGTCCCGGTAGGGGGCACGTTCGGGCTGCAGGTTGGTGGCCAAACGGACTACAAGCTCAGCGCCGAGATCTCCACGTACTCGAAGACCAAAGGGCTTATTGCGTCACCCACGTCGAGCGCATGTCGTAGGTGACCGCGTACACGAGGCGATTGACGAGCTGCCCGTAGGCACTGTTGGGGTCTTTGGCGGAGAAGACCGGCTCGCCGCCGACCAGGGCCAGCCCGCCGACCTTCTCGCTCGCGACTGCGCTGGAGCGCCACAGCGTGCCGCCGGACTTGGTCGACAACAGCTCCACCGACAACTCTGCTGATACCGTGGCCTCCACGCGTGGCAGCGTGAGGCCGGCGAGGCTGCCGCTCGGCTTCACGTTGGAAACCTTGAGGTGGCCGAAGAACACCACCGGAATACCGCGCTCCCCCCCGAGCGCCTGCGCCGCCGCGGAACCGAGCTCCGTCGAGCGGGTGCGCCGCAGCACCGAGTCCGCCGCGCCGAGCTCCAGCACCTCGATGCCGGTCTGGGCGGCCAGCACGTACTCGGAGAAGCGGCGCGTGGCGAACTCGTGCAGCGAGCCTTTCGCGTTCTCGGCCGTGAATGTGACGAGTCCGATCTGTCCGTACGGCGACAGATTGAGCCGCGGCGGGAGCAGCACGCGGTGTGAGCCGCCGCAGGCGATCCCGGCCAAGATGAAGAGGACCAGGAGCACCGCGACCAGCGGGCGCCCTGGCGGGGAGAGGCGGCGATACGGTGTGCTCATCGGGACACCTCGCGCACAGGTGGTACCCAACATAACAAATGACGGGAGCGGGCGCGCGCACCGGGTGGGGGCCGCGCTTGACGCCCCCCCGGGGCCCGGGCTATATGGCTCCAAGCTCTCGAGGGGGTGCGATGACGGCCGAGGACGTCGGGGGGGAGCGCGCGCGCGAGCGGGCCTTGCTGCAGGCCGAGAAGATGGAGACGATCGGCCGCCTGACGGGGGCGATTGCGCAGCAATTCAGTGAGCTTCTCGGTGCCATCCTACAGCGGGCCGCCGCGCTCGCCCAGTCCTCCCCGCCGAGCCGTGACCTCGATGAGCTGAAGGAAACGGCTCAGCGCGGCGCGGAGCTGGCCCACAAACTCCTCGGGTTCAGCCGTCACAAGACGCTGGATCTGCAGCCGCTCAGCCTGACTGAGTACGTGCGGGAGATCCTCGACACGCTGCGCCGCGAGCTTCCCGGAAACATCGAGGTGCAGTTCGAAGCGGACGAAGTGGGCGGCGTCGTCGAAGCGGATCCCGCCGAAGTGCGACAGATCTTGATGAGCCTCGTCACCAACGCGCGCGATGCAATGTCGAAGGGAGGCACGCTGCACGTCGAAGTGCGGCGGGCGCGCCTCGGCGCGGCGGACCGTCCGCTGCACGCGTGGATCGAGCCGGGCTCGTACGTCAGCGTGGCGGTCAGCGACACCGGAACGGGAATGAACGCCGCGACGCTGGCACGGGTGTTCGAGCCGTTCTTCACGACCAAACCGTTGGGGATCGGGACCGGCCTCGGCATGGCGATGGTCTACGGCCTCGTCAAGCAGCACAAGGGGTTCGTGCACCTGTACAGCGAAACGGGCCAGGGGACGACGGCCAAAGTGTACTTTCCCGCGGTCTATCGGCGGATGCCGCTCGAAGCCGACTCCGAGGAGACCCTGCCGGGGGGCAGTGAAGCGATCCTGCTCGTGGAGGACGACCCCACCATGCGCTCGGTGGCGCAGGGACTGCTCGAAAAAGTCGGCTACCGGGTGCTCGCCGCCGTGAATGGCGAGCAAGGACTCGCGACGTACCGCGCGCACCGCGCCGAGCTCCACCTCGTGCTCACCGACGTCATCATGCCCAAGCTCAGCGGCTTCCAGCTGTACGAATCCATCCGGCGAGACTCGGCGACCATCAAGGTGCTGTTCATGAGCGGCTTTCCCGCGCCGAACTATCGCAAGACCGTCGGCCTCGATGCCGCGGTCGCGTTCGTCACGAAGCCCTGGACGGCGAGCGAGCTGCTGGCACGAGTGCGGCAGCTGCTCGAGTCTTCACCAAGATAGTGGTGACCAGCATCACGATTCGTGCTCACCGCGCGCCGCAGGGAACCGAATTCGTAACAACCGTGTTTCGTGTTGGCTGCACGGCTCCATCGGCGGTTGACGCGCGTCCTCGCACTAGGTATGCTGGGCCCATGACGCACACGATACAGTCGCATCGCTGCAATGAGGCGCGCTCGAATGACGAGAACGACTGCGCCGTGTGCGCACCGCCCGTTCGCCTACGTGGGATGATGTAGCAGGACCGGCAGTCCGCAGCGCCGCTGCGAACGCCCCCACGCTCCGGTGTAGTAGCGTGGGGGCGTCGTTGTGTGGGATCCGAGTGAGGAGACAACCAAGATGATGGCGAAGGAATATTTGCTGGCGAGTGATTTCGACCAGACGCTGAGCTTCAACGACTCGGGGATCATCCTCTCCGAAATCGTGGGAATCCCCGGGTTTCGAGAGAAGGTCGCCGGCCTCTCGCGCACCAACCTCATCCAGCAAGGGGGGGAGCTCGCCTACCTGTTGCGGCACGATCCGGATTACCGCGCGGTACGACGGGAGCACCTGATCGAAGCCGGAAAGCGGGTTCGCCTGAAGCAGAACATCCCCCTCCTCGTCCGCCTGTTGCTGGAGGGACTCGAGGGCCACCGCTTCGCGTTCTACGTGATCTCGGCGGCCCCGGAGGAAGTGATTCAGTCGGCCCTGGAAGGGATCGTTCCGCCCGACCATATCTATGGGACGCGGTTCGAGTACGACCCCGCCTCCGGAGAGATCCGCTCGATCGTGCGGGTCGCCGCCGGGTACGGCAAGGTGGCCGTGCTCGACGAGCTGCAGGCGGCGCTCCAGGTGGGCTCCGACCGGATCGTCTACGTGGGCGACGGCAGCTCGGACATCCACGTGATGCTGCACGTCAATCGCCGGGACGGATTCACCATCGCCGCGTCCGACGCGAAGCTCGTGGCCCAGATCGCGCGCCGCACCATCATCGGCGACGACGCGCTCAGCGTGCTCATCCCGGTGCTCGAGGAGATCGTGGGGATGAATGCCGCGCGCATCCGCTCGTTCTTCGAAGGGCACGGCCTGGCGATCCAGGAGTGGGACCGGGTCCGCACCGACTGGCTGACCATCGGGCAGAGTGCGACGGACGGTGGTGCCGCACCGGCTCTGGCGACGGCCGAGACCTAAGGTCGCAGCTGGTCCTTGACCGGCAGTTTGCGAATGCGCTTGCCGGTCGCCGCGAAGATGGCGTTGGCGACCGCCGGCATCACCGCCGAGGTTCCGGGCTCGCCGATTCCCCCCGGGGTCTCGGTGCTCCGCACGAGATGCACTTCGATCACCGGGGCCTCGTGGATGCGCAGCACCCGGTAGTCGTTGAAGTTGTGCTGCTCGACGCGGCCGTTCTTGAAGGTGATCTCGCCCCACAGGACGCCCGAGATCCCGAAGATGATCCCGCTCTCGATCTGTGCCTTGACGGTGTCCGGGTTGACGACGACGCCGCAATCCACGGCGCAGACCACCCGCGCGACGCGGACCTCCCCTTGCTTCGAGACCGACACCTCCGCAACCTGCGCGACGTAGCTCCCGAAGGCGTGTAGCAGCGAGATCCCGCGCCCGCTGCCCGGCGGCAGGGGGCGCCCCCAGCCGGCCTGCAGCGCGGCGAGCTCGAGCACCGCCTTAGCGCGCGGTGCCTGGTCGAGCAGCGCGCGCCGGTACTCGAACGGGTCCTGTTGCATCGCCGCGGCCAGCTCGTCGATGAAGCTCTCGACCACGAAGATGCTGTGCGTGGGCCCGACGCCGCGCCAGAACGCGGTAGGAACCCCGGGCGGCTCCTGGCGGACGTATTCCACCCGGATGTTGGGAAGGGTATACGGCGGCTCCGCTGCGCCTTCCACCGCGTCTACATCGAGGCCTTTGACGGTGGCGATCAGCTGGTGGAGGCCGACGGCCCTCATGACTCGCAGCGTCTTGGGGAACAGCTCGCTCGTGACCCGCGCCATGATCGACGAGCCGGTGACGCGATGGGTCCAGGCGACCGGCCGGCCGCGCTCGTCCAGGCCGGCGGCGATGCGGTCGTAGTAGTACGGCCGGTACATATCGTGCTGGATGTCTTCCTCGCGGGTCCATACGACTTTCACGGGCCCCGGGACCTGCATGGCGATCCGTACCGCCCGGCGGACGAAGTCCACCTCGAGCCGTCGCCCGAAGCCGCCGCCCAGGAGATGGTTGTGCACCTGGACGCGCTCGCGGGGCAGACCCGTCAGCTGCGCCGCCGCGGTGCGGGTGAACGTCGGCACCTGCGTCCCCACCCAGATGTCGCAGCTGTCCCGGCGGACGTGGACCGTGCAGTTGACCGGCTCCATCGTGGCGTGCGCCAGGAACGGCAGCTCGTAGATCGCTTCCACTTTCCGGGCCGCGCCCGCCATCGCGCGGACCGCGTCGCCGTCGTTGCGCGCGACCACCCCCGGCCGCTGGGACGCGGCGGCGAGCTGCTGCACGATGTCGGCGGTGCCGAGCTTCGCGTTCGGCCCTTCGTCCCACTTGATGTCGAGCGCCGCAAGCCCCTGCTTCGCCGCCCACATGTGGTCTGCGACCACGGCGACGGCGTCCTCGAGCCGCACCACCTGCCGCACGCCCGGGACCGCCCGGGCCTTCGTGTCGTCCACGCTCGCCAGCTGGCCGCCGAAGACGGGACACGCGGCCAGTGTGGCCACCTGCATGCCGGGAAGCCGCTCGTCGATCCCGAACCGTGCGGCGCCGTTCACCTTGTCGGGGCTGTCGAGGCGCTTGGCGGGCGTGCCGATGAGCCTCCAGTCTTTGGGATCTTTGAGGGGCGGGTTGGGCGGCACGGGCAAGGTCGCCGCCTGGTCGACCAGCGCGCCGTAGCCCAGCCGGCGTCCGGTGGGTCCATGGATGACCTCGCCCCGCTCGGCGCGGCAGGACGTCGCCGTGACCTTCCAGGTCTGCGCCGCCGCGGCCAGGAGCAGGGTACGCGCGGCGGCGCCGGCGCGGCGCAGCGGCTCGAAGTTGCCGCGCACCGACGTCGAGCCGCCCGTTTCCTGGACACCGAACAGCGGTTCGGCGTAGAGCGCGTCGTCGGCGGGCGCGTGCTCGAGCTGCACCTGGGCCAGATCCACCTCGAGCTCCTCGGCCAGCAGCATCGGCATGGAGGTGTACGTCCCCTGGCCCATCTCGACCTTGTGCATGATCAACGTCACCCGCCCGTCGCGATCGATGCGAACGAACGCGTTGGGAGCGAACCGGTCGGCGCGCCCCTGCGTCCGCCCGGGCAGGGTGAAGCCGAGCAGTAAGCCACCTCCGATGGCGGCGCCGACCTCGAGGAATGCCCGACGCGACAGTGCGGGAGCCATCTGATCAGCCTCCCGCCCGTTTGATCGCGGCGCGGATACGCACGTAGGTACCGCAGCGACAGATGTTCCCGGCCATCGCCGCGTCGATATCGGTGTCCGTGGGGTGCGGCCTGCTGGCGAGCAGGGCGGCGGCGGCCATGATCTGGCCCGATTGGCAGTAGCCGCATTGCACCACGTCCAGATCGAGCCACGCCTGCTGCACCTTCTTGCCGCTGGGCGTCGCGCCGATGCCCTCGATGGTCGTGATCCGCTTACCGCTGACCGCGGCAACGGGCGTTACACAGGAGCGGATCGGCCGGCCGTCCAGCTGCACGGTGCAGGCTCCGCACAGCGCCATGCCACAGCCGAACTTCGTGCCGGTGAGGCCGATGACGTCGCGCAGCACCCACAGCAGCGGCATGTCGCCGGGGACATCGACCGTGTGGGACGTGCCGTTGATGCTCAACGTGACCATGGTGGCTCCTCGTAGTAGCCTCCAGGTCGCGCGACCGCAAGCCGGCCTCACGCCTTACATAACTGGAGGGTTGCCGGCAGGCGTAAAGGAGGTTAGGTCCTCATCACTTTTCGCCTCGGAGGCGAACATGTCAACGGATACTTCCGTCGTGCTTTGCCACGGCGCGCGCCTTGTGCGCTGCACGCTTCCCATTCTCGTCGGCCTGCTTACGCTCGCCGCCCCGCTTGTCGGTCAGGCGAGACATGGCCACTTCTATCACGTCAACTATTATCAGGTCCGGCCCGGCCAGGAGAAGGCATACGATTCGGCGCTCGTCAATGTCGTGACCCCAGTGTTCGACGAGTTGGTGAAGCGTAAGGCAGTCGTGTCATATTTGTTGCTCACCAAGATTGCCGGCGCCGGGGAGAACACGCATGTCGTCATCGTGGAGGTGGCAACGCCGTCCGGGACGGGCACCTTCCAAGGGGAACTTGAGGCAGCTTCGCAGGCTGTGTTCCACAAGTCTTGGGGCGACGCCACCGTGCACTTCCCGGAGCTGCGTGGATTCATGCACGCCGAGCTGTACACGCCCGCTGGGCAACGGCCCTAACGCGGGCCCGAAAGCAACAGATCCTTCGCTTCGCGCGCGTACCGCGCGCTCGCTCAGGATGACACGCCGGGTGGGCTTCATCATTTCTTTTCGCGAGCGAGTGAGCCCGTCATCCTGAGCGCCGAAGGCGCGAAGGATCTGCTTCGCAGTGGGTCGGCTTGCACCATGGTGGGCTCCTTTAGCTCCCGGTCGCGAACCGTACGGCACCCAGGTCGGCGAGCCCGGCCAGCGTCGCCTCCAGGTCGTCCGACCGCAAGCCGGTCTCACGCGCCAACTCAGGCAGCGTCTTCCGCCCGTCGGCGAGCTCTACCACGCTCGCGACCGCCGCATCGGCGCGCGCGACCGTGACGCGGCCATGCGGGGAGCGTGCTATCAGCAGCCTTCCGTGCTGCGGCGAGGCTTGCGGCACCTCGGTCCACGGCTGCAGCAGCTTGGGGAGCACGGCGGGCAGGTCGTAGGCGAGATCCAGCAGGACCGTGCCTTCGACCTTTTCCGGTGGGAACTGCTCCCTGCTCCGTGCGATCACCTCCCGTGCGTCGTCCCGCCACACCCGCGGGCCCGCCTCGGCGATCATCATCGCCTCCTCGTACTCGAGCAAGTCGGCGAGGTAGGGGATCGTCTGCGGAGCGCTCGCAGGCCGCACGTGCCGGACGGCGAGGGCCGCGACAGCGCGCGCCGTCTCGCGGCTACCGAGCACCACCGTGGGGAGCAGCGCATCGAAGCCGGCGCCGTGCAGCACCGCCTCGGGGCGCCGGCCCGTGACCCTCGCCAGGGCACGCGAGTACTTGAAAAAGTGGACCAGCCGCTCGTGATAGAAATGCCGCGCGAGGAACCGCGCGAACCGCTCGAGTCGCGTCGGATCGGCGAGCGCAAGCCCGCGCCAGTCGGGGGACGCGCGAAAGGGCGCGTCCGCGAGCGCCCGGATCACGGAATCCTGTATCTCCCGGTCGCTCACAAGGACTGGCGGATCCGTTCGACGCTCGAGAGCAGCACCTCGGGCGTGAGCGACGGCGAGAACGCATCGAACGTCACCGCCTGCGCGCGCGGGCAGCGGCTCACCGCGAGCGCCATGAAGTCGAGCATCTCGTCCGAAGGGGCGGCGGGCGCGATCCACGGCCCCTGCAGATCGTTGTCCTCCACGACGCCCGCCACGTGCAGCTCGACGACGCGCTCCAGCGGAAACTCCGCCAGCCACGCCGCGGGCTTCACGGCGCGGTAGTGCGCCTCGAGCCAGATGTGCGGCAGATCGAGCAGAAAGCCCGCTCCGGTCCCCTCGAAGAAGCGCCGTAGCCACACTGGCTCGGGCAGCTGGCTTGCCTTCACGTCGAAGAACCCGGGGATGTTCTCCATTACGAGCGGTTGATCGAGCCGCGCCTGCAGCGCGTTGGCGTTGGTGACGAAGCGCTGCAGGAATTCCTCGGTATAGAGCGGCGGGAAGACGTAGTTGATGTTGTAGCGGCCGTCCTCGGTGTGGAGGCACTGGAAATGCTCGGCCACCCAGGGCGTGCGGTACAGCTCGGCGAGCGAGCGGGCGCGTGCGATGGAGCGCTCGTCGAGTGGCTCCGAGAGCTGGCCCAGGTAGTCGTGCAGCAGCAGGGTATAGCGCTGCTTGATCGCGGGCCAGTGTGGGTCGTGCGGCGCCGGCGGGTCCGCCATCGCCAAATGGTCGATCCCCTCTGCCCGCACCAGCTCCGCTGCCAGGTGCGGATTGTAAAACGCCCCGACCATCAACTCCGCACTCCGCATTCCGCACTCCGCACTAATCGACCAGTCCTTGTTCGACGAGCTGATCTACGAACACCTTGACCTGCGCCGCGCTCATCGGCTGGTCGCCGCGGTCGGTCCACTCGGCGGCGATCGCCTCGTAGCGGGTGGTCCCGTCGAGCCGCGCGGCGATGAACCGTTCCCGCTCGCCCCAGGTGCGGGCGGCGTCGCCGAGCTGCGGCGTGCCCGTCGCGGGTCGGAAGACGTCGGCGACGATGGCGTCGATCGCACGGCAGGTGTCGGGGGTCAGGGGTCGGGGGTCGGGGACGAAGGTCTCGTCCACCTGAGCCGCGTTCTTCGCGCCGACCAGGACGATGCTCACGCCCGGTCGCGCGCACAGCCAGCCCAACGCCAACCCGATGAGCGATCTCCCTTCGCGCTGCGCGATCGGCCGCAGTCGCTCGATCACGCGGCGTCGTCGCTCGAACTCTTTCCCTTTGAACCAGTAGATCCGTTGGCGGTGGTCGCCGTCGGCAAACTGCGGCGGCGCCTCGTACTTGCCCGTGAGCAGGCCGGCCGCGAGCGGTCGGTAGGCGAGGAAGGCGAGGCCGCGCGCGCGGCACAACGGCAGGTCGCGCTCCTCGACGTCGCGGTCGAACAGGCTGTACGGGGCTTGATAGGTCGCGAGCGGCGCGAGGGTGAGGGCCCGCTCGAGCTGCCCGTGCGTGGCGTTGCACAGGCCCACGGCGAGCGCTTTCCCTGCGAGCTGCAGGGCATGGAGCTTCTCGAGCTGCCACTCCCAGCGCTCCAGGGTCTCGTGCAGCTGGACGATGTCGACGTAGTCAGTATCCAGGCGGCGCAGCGAGGCTTCGAGCGACCCGCGCGGCTCGTCGCGCGGTCCGACCTTGGTGGCGATCGCGACGCGCTCCCGATCGGCCTTGAGCACGCGGCCCAGTAGGCGCTCGGACTCGCCTGCGCCGTAGGTCGGTGCCGTATCGAAGAAGCTGACCCCCCGCTCGACCGCGTGCCGGATCGCCGCCGCGCGCTCGCCCTCCGCGCCCGCCGCCCCCCAGCCGGTTCCGCCGACCGCCCACGCCCCGAACCCCAATCGCGCTTCGACGCCCGCGAAACGCGAAAGGGGCCCGACATCGGTCCGGGCCCCTTCGCACATCCAGCCGATCTCCCTTAGGAGTGGCAGGTGGGCTCCAGCTCGCTCGTCTCGACGATCTCGGGACGATGACAGCTGGGCACCAGCTCTGCGGTCTCGACGATCTGCATTGGATTCCTCCCTGCTTGGGAAAACAGAACGACGGCTGGTTCGACTACCATAACGGGTTGCCGTCTCACCCGTCAACCGATAACTCTGAGCTATGATCGCGATCCATTCCCTGCTGACCGAGAACGAGCTCGCCGACGAATTCGTCGCGGCCTTTCACGCGCGCCGCTTCGCCGAGAAGTTCTTCTACTGGTTTCCGCTCTCGGTGCGCGCCTGGCTCGCCCTCTGCTCGGACGGCGCGTACCGCAACTACGTGCGGTCGCGCTCCCTGATCGCCCAGTCCGCCGACCAGCTCGCCGGCTTCGTCCGGCCCGGCTCCCTCGAGGTCGTGAGCCTGGGCTCGGGACAGGGGGACAAGGACCTGCTTATCATGAACGCGCTGAGCCGCCACGGGGTTCGCGTCTCCTATGTGCCTGTGGACACGAGCCTTGCCCTGCTCGAGCTGGCGTGCCAGGGAGCCCTGGGAGCGGGATTACCGGCCCAGGGGATCAAGGCGGATATCACGCGCCCCGATCACCTCGCGGCCCTCGCCCCGGACCCCGAAGCGCCGCCGCGACTCGTCCTGCTGCTCGGCAACACCCTTGGCGCCTTCGACCCACTCGCCGCCGCGCGCCAGCTGCGCGCGCTGCTGCGACCGCACGACTCGCTCCTGGTGGACGGCGAGATTTATGCCGCCCAGCACACCGTAGCCGGCTACGACAACCCGCTCAACCGCCGCTTCGCCTGGGCGCCGCTCGTCGCCATCGGCATCACCGAGCAGGACGGCGAGATCGTGTTCGAAGACCGCGTGGACACGCGGCTCCCCGGCCTGCACCCGCTCGCCAAGCACTTCCGCACGACCCGCGACGTGCGAGCCGGACTGGGCGGCGAGACGCTCGCCCTCTCCGCCGGAGAGCGGCTCGACCTCAATCACTCCTATAAGTACGACGCCGACAGCTTCGTTCGGGTTCTGGCCGACGCCGGCCTCGCGATCCGCTGGCGCGGCACGAGCGAAGACGCCCGCTTCCAGATGGTCCTCGCGGGCCCAGCGTGACGGCGGCCCTCGAGGTGCGGGGGTTGAAGTACGCGCTGCCCGCCGACGGCCGCATCCTGGTGCAGAACGTATCCTTCACCGTGGGCCTTGGCGAGACCCTCGTTTTGCTCGGGCGCAGCGGGTCCGGCAAGACGACCACGCTGAAGCTCATCAACCGGCTGCTCGAGCCCACCGCCGGGGAAGTGCTGGTGGCGGGACAACGGGCGGCGGCGCTCGAATCCACGCGCTTACGGCGGCGCATCGGCTACGTGATTCAGGAGGTCGGGCTGTTTCCCCACTTCACGGTGGCGCAGAACGTCGGGCTCGTCCCGCGGCTCGAGCGGTGGCCGGCCGACCGGATCGCCGCCCGCGTGTCTGAGCTGCTCGCGCTCGTCGGCCTCGACCCGTCCGCCTTCCAGGCCCGCTACCCGCACGAGCTGTCGGGAGGGCAACGCCAGCGCGTCGGCGTGGCCCGGGCGCTCGCCGCCGACCCCCCCCTGCTGTTGCTCGACGAGCCGTTCGGCGCGCTCGATCCCATCACGCGCGTCGAGCTGCAACGCGAGTTCCACGGCCTCGAGCGGCGGCTGGGGAAGGGGATGGTGTTCGTGACGCACGACGTGCGTGAGGGGCTGCTGCTCGGCACGCGGATCGGGCTGATGCAACAAGGGCGGCTCGTATTCCTCGGGACGCCGGGGGAGTTCCGGGCGTCGACGCAACCGGAGGCCGTGGCGTTCATGGGCGCGGCTGACGAAGCACGATGAGCCTCCTTTCCTTCTACTCCCGCAACACCGCCGAGCTGCTCGGTCTGACCTGGCAGCACGTCTACCTGGTCGCGGTCTCGACCGGCGCCGCGATCATGGTGGGCGTGCCATTGGGCGTCGCACTCACGCGCCGCCCGGCATGGCGCGCGCCGGTGCTCGGCCTCGCCAACGTGTTTCAAACGATCCCCAGTCTCGCGCTGTTCGGATTCCTGATCCCGCTCTTCGGGATCGGGGCGTGGACCGCGATCACCGCGCTGATCGTGTACGCGCTGCTCCCGATCATCCGCAACACCTATACCGGAATCGCGGGCGTCGACCCCGCGGTGCGCGAGGCCGGCCGGGGCATGGGCATGACGGACCGCGAGCTGCTGCGGCTGGTGGAGCTGCCGCTCGCCGCCGGCGTGATCCTCGCCGGCATTCGGGTCGCGACGGTGGTGAGCGTGGGCGTGGCGACGATCGGCGCGGCGATCGGGGCGGGCGGGCTCGGCGTGTACATTTTCCGCGGTGTGGCGACCGTGGACGACACGCTGATCATGGCGGGCGCGTTGCCCGCCGCGCTGCTCGCCCTGGCGGCGGACGCAGCGCTGGGGATCGCAGAGCGGAGGCTCGCGTGGCAGCGATAAGCGGTCGGGTGCTCCTCGCCCTGACAACGGTGCTCGGTGGCTGCGGGCGGCACGACCGCATCATCGTCGGCGCCAAGAATTTCACCGAATCCGATCTCCTGGCCGAAATCGTGGCGCAGCAGATCGAGCGCCGGGTGCACGTCCCAGTGGAGCGGCGGCTGCACCTGGGCGGCACGTTCGTGTGCCATCACGCCATCATGGCGGGGCAGATCGACCTGTACGTCGAGTACTCGGGCACGGCGTTCACCGCGGTGCTCAAGCACCCGCCCGTCGCCGACCGCGACAGCGTGTATCGCCAGGTCGCAAACGAATACAGCCGGCAGTTCCGCCTGCGCTGGCTCGCGCCGTTCGGGTTCGACAACACGTTCGCCATCCTGGTGCGCGCGGCCGACGCCGGGCGCTACGGGCTGAAGGCGATTTCGGACCTGAGCCGGGTGGCGCCGCGCTGGCACGCGGGCTTCGGCTACGAGTTTCTCGAGCGCGCCGACGGCTTCGCGGGGCTGTCCCGGGTCTACGGGCTCCGCTTCGCCGCGCCGCCGACCGCGATGGACCTGGGCCTCACCTACCGCGCCCTGGCGGAGGGCAAGGTGGATGTGATCGCGGGCAATTCCACCGACGGGCAGATCGCGGCGCTGCGCCTCGTCGCGCTCGAGGACGACCGGCGCTACTTCCCGCCCTACGAAGCGGCGCCGGTGGTGCGTGTCCCGACGCTCGAGCGCCACGCCACGCTCGCGCGTGCGCTAGAGGAGCTCGGCGGCAAGATCGCGGACGATGAGATGCGCCGTCTCAACGCGGCCGCGGACGTGGAGCACCGCGACATCCGGACGATCGCGCACGAGTGGCTCGAGGCGCATGTGCCGTGAGCGCGCGGATCATCCGCACCTATCTGCTGATCACGGGGCTCTTCAACCTGGCGATGTCCCTCATCTGGGGTATCGACACGCTGTTCAAGCTCCACGCCGGCCTCGACATCTTCCAGGTGATGCTCACCAACGCCGCGTTCACGCTCGGAAACGTGCTGTTCGAGATCCCCACCGGTGTCGTGGCGGACACACTGGGTCGACGCGTGTCGCTGCTGCTGTGCTTGGTGACGCTGTTCGCCACCACGCTCCTGTACGTGGCGATCGCGCGGGAGGGCTGGGGCTTCTGGCCGTTCATGTGGGTCTCGGTGTTCCTCGGGTTAGGCTACACCTTCTACACCGGCGCCGTGGATGCCTGGCTGGTGGACGCGCTCAAGGCGACCGGTTACACGGGGCCGCTCGAGTCCGTGTTCGCGCGGGGCCAAATGGTATTCGGCGCCGCGATGCTGCTGGGGACGTTGAGCGGTGGCGCGCTGGGGCAGATGAACCTCGCCCTCCCGTATCTGGTCCGTGCGGGCGTGGTCGTGCCGTTGTTCGCGTTGGTGTGGTTCGCGATGCGTGAGGTCGGCTACACGCCCCGCACGCTCGAGCTTGCGCGGGTGCCGGCCGAAATGCGCCGCGTGTTCGTCGAAGGCTTGCGGTACGGCGTCCACCATCCAGTGGTCCGGCCGGTGATGCTCGGGTCCCTGGTGACGATGACCTTCATGATCTTCGGGTACTACAGCTGGCAGCGCTATTTCCTGGACCTCTTGGGGCGCGACGCGGTGTGGGTGTCGGGCGTGATCGCGGCGCTCATTTCCCTGACCCTGATCGCGGGCAACGCGCTCGTCCTCCCACTGTCTCGAGTCGTGCGCACACGCACCGCCGTGCTGATGGGCTCGATCGTCGTCCAGGCCATTGCCATCGTGCTGTGCGGGCTGTTGCGCGATTTCTACCTGGTGGTGGGCCTGTACCTCGTATACGGAGTCGCGCTGGGCGTGGCGATGCCCGTGAAGGCTGGCTACCTCAACGCGCACATTCCCTCGGAGCAGCGGGCCACCATCCTTTCGCTGGACTCGTTCTTCGCGAACCTGGGCGGGGTCGCGGGCCAGACCGGCTGGGGCTGGCTGGCCAAGCGGCGTTCCATCGCCGAGGCGTGGGTCGCCTCGGGCGCCACGTTGGTTTTGGGGGTGCCGCTCTACTGGATCGCGCGGCGGGCCGACGGACGGCTGGACAGGTTCGAGGCTACTTCCCCCTGAACTTCGGCAGCTCGGCGCGATGCCGCTTCAGGAACTCCTGGTAGATGTGGCTGTCGGTGTAGTCACGCATCTCGGCGATCTGGTCTCCACGGAACCGGATCACGCAGCACGTGCGCTGGTCCATGATGTCGTGCGGTGCGCTGTTGAGCCAGGAACGCTCGCGGATCTCCACGATCACGCGGTCGACCGCGTCGTGCCAGTCGCGCCACACATCCTCGGAGCCCCAGTCGGCGGCACCCAGGCCGGGCTCGCGGTTCCACAGGGCGTCGAGCACTCGCTCCCGACCCGTCCATTCGCCGCCGAGCGGCGGCGCGCCGGCGACCCAGTACACGATGTCGTCACGAAACAGCCTGCCCACGGCGGCGCGATCGCCCGCGAACAGGGCCTGCTCGTACGCCCGTGCGATCTCCAGGCGGCGGCTCATACGATCGCCTCTTCGGGATTCACCAGAGGATTCGCCTTGCGCCCGGCGCGCTCCATCGGCTTGTCCATCATGGCGCGGTTCTGATCCAGGACCTTCCAGAAGTCCACGGCACGGCCCAGCAGCTCGCGCGCCGCCTCGCGCAACGCGTCGCTCGCCCGCACCTGGCGCACGTTGTTCTGCATGTCCTCGGCGTCCCAGCCGCGCGAGTGCGCGATGAACGGAAACTGCGGAAACACGAAGCCAAGCTCGGACCAGAACGTGAGCATGTTGCCGGCCACGGCCTGAATGTTGTCCTGCCCGCCGGTGATGATGAGCGCGGCCACCTTGTTCTTGATCAGCAGGTTGTTGTGGATGGTGATCTGGTTCTGCACGCAGTTCAGCCGCTCGGCCATCTTGTAGTAGAGCGAGGAGGCGTTGCCCCAACGGATCGGTGTGGAGATGAGGACGACGTCCGCCCAGTGCACCAGTCCCTCGTAGACGGCCGTCAGCTGGTCCGCGGGATCGCGCTCGGTGATGGCGCAGGGCCAGGTGCAGGCGTGCGAGGCCTTGGAATAGTTCCCCTCGCAATGCTGGAACGTGAGGTCACGCAACCGGATCAGCTGGGTGTCGGCTGCGAGCTCGCGCGCCATGTCCATCGCATGATCGAGCAGGGCATCCGACGTCGAGAAGCGGGGGTTGGCTTCGTCCATCGCCGTCGTGGAGATCCCGAGCACCCGGGGCGGCGCCCCGGCGGGCCTGGGATGCGCGTCGAGCAGGTGAGACGGCTTGTGCTTAACGAGCTTGCGCGGCATGACGGGGGGTGTCTGGACGTACACTCCGTCCGCACGCTCCTCGACTGCGAACGACGGCACCTGCTCCTCGTCGTAGCCCGCGGGCCCTTTGCCGGTGACCACGCTGTACTCCCACCCGTGCCAGGGGCACATCACGAACTCGCCGCGCAGCCGGCCCTCGCACAGCGGTCCACCCCTGTGATTGCAGATGTTGGAGATGGCGGTGAAGCGGCCCTCATGCAGGAACACGGCGATCTGATGCCGCTCGAGCTTGAAGGAGAGGGGGACGCGCGTGAGCAGCTCTTCGCGCGTACCGAGTCGGTGCCAGATGGCCATGGGCGCTCCGGGGAGGCGTGGAGGTCTCGAACATACCGCCCCAGTTACGCTGCGGAACCCTCGGTCGGCTTGGTTACACCTGGAGTGCGTCGTGGGCGCGCCACACGGCGCGCGACTACCGCAAAACGCAAAGCCCGGCAACGCTGGCCGCGGTGCCGGGCTTCACGCCGGCCTTCCAGCCGGCAGAGCCGAAAGTTTACGCGGAAACAGCCGGCTCGCAGCCGCGCCGCGATGCTCCCCCGGCGGCGGGCAGCTGCCCGGCCTTACGCATCCAGCCCTCCCGCTGGTTGTACTCGACCCAAAACATCACACCATCGTTACCGCAGCGCTCGCAGGTCCCGTGGATCATGTATACGCCAGAGTCGAGGGTGAACCCCGCCACCTTGGTGGGCCAGAGTCTGTGAGTCCGCCCCTCGCCGCAGCGGCGGCAGGGCACGTTCACCGTCTCGGGCCAGTTGCTCCTCCACCAGGCCAGCGTATGAGGGTCGAACCGCTCGTACAGCTCGTAGCTCTCAAGGAACTCCTGGACGTTCGTAGCCATCGTGCGCCTCCGCGCGACCGTTGGGAGTGCGTGTCGCGGCGAAGCTACAGGCTGGAGTCTCGCCCGTCAAGATTCACCGTCTCACTGCCGCGTCATAGCACGCGCGCCACGGGACGTTCAATTCTGGGACACGGCGTAGTCCAGCGGCAGCCGGACCAACACGCGGACTGCTCGACCCTGCAACCGGGCCGGCCGGAACAGCGCGCTCGCGGCCCACTGCCTGATCGAGGGCCCGAACCCCGCGTGGGGGCTCTGGAGGATTCTTATCGAGTGGGGTTCGAGTCGGCCCGTGGTGTCGACGACCGCCTGGAGCACCACGCGGCCGCGAATGCCTGCCCCTCGCAGCAGCTCGGGGTAGGACGGGGGGCCCGAGAGCAGCGCCGGCCGTTGCTCGACGACCGCCTCCACGTACACGGGGTTGTCGTCGGGCGCGACCCCCTTCGCGCGGCCACCCTCGACTCCCGCGCCGGAATAGTCCTTCGGGTCGAAACGCTCGTGCAGGTCCACCGGGGGGATGTCGGTGGGAATCTCGGCCGGCACCACGACCGTCTGAAACCCTTTGACCGGCACATCCGGCGGCACCGGTTGCGGCTCGAGCTTGGGCTGTTGCTGCGGCGCGAGCAGCACCATCGTGGTGTCCATCCTGACCGTATGATCGGTCCCTTGCACCTGCAGGGTGGCGAATACGGCGCCGGCGATCACGCCGGCGTGAATCGTGAACGAGACGACTGCAGTACCCAGGATGCGCTGCTTGTCGGTCTTGCGGGCAGACTCGATCAGTGTGGGAACCATGACCGTCCTCCAGTGCGATAGGCGGACGGCATGGCGCGGGAGCGTAAGGTAAGACGTTCCACTCCCACGGAAGGTTGCAGCGGGGTTGTCAGGGACTGGTAAGCACGTCGATCTCCATGTTCGACGGATACTGCGCCGTGCGGTACACCCGATGCACCTGGGCTTTGTAGTCTCCGGCGTGCGCCTGGAAGATGTTCGGCATGAAAGTCTGCGGGTTCCGATCGTACAGCGGGAACCAGCTGCTCTCGACCTGAACCATGATGCGGTGTCCCTTCTGGAACGTGTACGCTTGCTGGTGCAGGTCCACCGTGAACGGCTGGATCGTGTTCGGCGGGATCGCCTCCGGACGCTCCCAGCTCTTGCGGTACCGCCCGCGCATGATGTCTCCCGTCACCATGAGCTCGTAGCCCTGCATCTCCGGACGGCCCGGTACGGTGTCGGGATAGACGTCGATGAGCTTCGCCACCCAGTCGGCGTCGCTGCCCGTGGTCGCGGCGTAGAGGTGCGCGACGACGTCGCCCGCGACGGTCACCTCTGCCGTAAGCGGCTGGGTCACCCAGGTGAGCACGTCGGGCCGCCCATCCACGAAGCGCTGATCCTCGGTCTCCCAGCGCCGCCAGCGCGAGGTGCGCGAATACGTGAGCTCGACCGGTCGCGGGCGGTACGGCACGGGGTGCGCCGGATCGGACGTGAAATCGTCGCTCGCGTCCGCCGCTGTCGGGGGATCGAACGACAACGCGCCGTCGGCGTGGAAATAGAGCCGCCGGCGCACCGCGTTCGCGGGGGGCCACTTGTCGAACGTGCGCCAGCTGTCGGTGCCGGCGTCGAACAGCCACGCTTCGGGGAACCGCCCGTCTCCGTCGCCCTTGAGCCAGTAGGCGAACCAGCGGGATTGGAGCTCCCGGTACTCGACTCCGGTAGCGCGGCCGAAGCGGACGTTGCCCAGCGCCGTGCCGGAATCGCCCGACCATTGCCCGTGATACCACGGACCCATCACCAAATGTACGAGCCGCGCAGTGTCGGTGCGCTCGAGCGCGGCGTAGTGGGCGAGCGGACCGTACTCGTCCTCCTGGTCCCACCAGCCTCCCACGACGAGCGTCGGTACGGTCGCATGCCCCATGTAGCGCGGCAGCGCGCGCGCCTGCCACACCGAGTCGTACGCCGGATGCTCCGAGAACCGGTGCCAACTCGGCCACCGGTCCGCGCGTGCGGTCCGGGCGAGCGCTGCCAGGGTCGGAAACGAGCGGTACCACTCGTACAGGTCGTAGCGGGACGGGGAGGGATCCTCGCTCTGATCCGACGACGATTCCATGCTCCAGGTGTATTCGGTGCCGTAGCTCAGCCGGAAGGCCCCCTGGTGAAAGAAGTCGTCGCCCATCCAGGTGTCGCCCATCGGCGCCTGGGGTGAGATCGCCTTGAGGGCGGGGTGCGGGCCCATCCCCGTGACCGCCGTGAGCCACCCCGGGTATGAGACGCCGAACGTCCCTACCCTGCCGTTGTTGTTCGGCACGTGCTTCACGAGCCAGTCGATCGTGTCGTAGGCGTCGGTGCTCTCGTCGATCCCCTGAGATCCCCCGCGCGGCGGGCGATTCATGTCGAACCGCCCCTCGGAGCGGAAGCGGCCGCGGATATCGCCGAACACGATGATGTAACCGTCCAGGCCCAGCGCTTTCGCGCGGCGCGCCAAGCCGGTCGCGCCGTCGGCGTTGTACGGCGTGCGCTGCAGGAGAATCGGGAGCGGCGTGGCGGCGCGCGGTGCGAGGATGACGACGCGCAGCTTGACGCCGTCGCGCATCGGGACCATCGCCTGGGTCTTGGCGTACCCCGTATCGGCGTCCTGCTGTGCCGCGGTGGGGGAGGGCAGGGCGACCGGCGTGGCGGCGATGGCAAGCAGCAGGAACGAGCGATGCATGACTCCTCCAAGGGCGACTCGTGAAAGGCCCTGTGTTACGCACGCCACATTTCGGGGCGTGGCCCGGGAGCGCTGCACCCGAATTGGGCTGTTTAGCGCCTCGGGTGCTCGCTGACTCATTCGGTTAAGTACCTACCCTGAAAGATGTTAAGTCGCAGACCACGGGTTGGGTACGCAGTGTGCAAATCCGGCCACCCGATGGCACCTGTGACTTCTTATGCCGCCCGGCTGCAGCAGATTGCCCACCTCCAGGTCCCCGAGGCCGAGGCGCAGCGGCTGTGGCGCGAGATATCCCGGCACCGCCGCGAGCTGCTGCGGCGTCTGGGGCGCGACGTGGGGCGGCGCGTCGCTTTGCTCGACTTCCTCCTCAACATTCACCCGCAGCACGTCGACGCGACGATCATCGAGACCGCGGCGCTCGACGCGATCGAGCGCCGTGCCATCTCCGACGCCCTGACCGGGCTGTACGATCGCGGCTATTTCGAGCACGCACTGAGGCGCGAGCTGCAACGCTGCCAGCGCTACGGCAACCCGGTGTCGTTGCTGCTCCTGGATCTGGACGAATTCAAGGAGATCAACGACGAGTACGGTCACCGCGTCGGGGACAAGGTGCTGCTGGCGTTCGGCGAGCTGATCCGCAAGCACCTGCGCGGTGCGGACGTGCCCTGCCGGCTGGGCGGCGATGAATTCGCCATCATCCTGTCGGACACCGCGCAGCCCGAGGCGCGCAGCGTGGCCGAGCGGTTCCGCGCCGACGTGGAGTCGTGGTTCGAGACCCGCCCGGTGTGCGGGCAGTTCCTCGAGGTGACCGTGAGCGGAGGCATCGCGACGGCGCCATTCGACGCCACCAGCCAGGAGCAGCTGTACGCCCTGGCGGACGGGGCGCTGTACGGAGCGAAGCGGCGCGGCTCGAATCGAATCGAGACCACGAGCGGCGACGCGCATCCCGGGACGCCTGCCGCGGCCTGACGGCGCTACCAGATCTGGGCCCGCAGGCTGTCGGGGCGCACCATCGGATCCCCCGCCTGGCAATGGAACGCCCGAGCGAACTCGGACAGGTTCGATAGCGGTCCCATGACGCGCCAGCGGGCGGGCGCGTGGGGATCGACGGTCACCTGGTTTCGCAGGTACTGGTCGGTCGCCTTGGACCGCCAGATCTGGGCCCACGCGAGGAAGAAGCGCTGCTCCGGCGCAAGCCCATCGATGTCGGGCGGTCGCGGCCGGCCCGCGAGCGCCCGCTGCAACGCGGCGTAGGCGACCTTGAGGCCGCCCAGGTCCGCGATGTCCTCGCCCAGCGTAAGCCGCCCGTTCACGTGGGTGGCGCTGTCCACCACGGTGTAGGAGTCGAACTGCTGCACCACGAGCCCGGCGCGCGTCTTGAAGCGGTCCGCGTCGTCGGCCGTCCACCAGTCACGCAGGTTGCCCGCGGCGTCGAACTGACGGCCCTGGTCGTCGAAGCCGTGCGTCATCTCGTGACCGATGACGGCGCCCATCCCGCCGTAGTTCACCGCGTCGTCGGCCGCCGCGTCGAAAAACGGGGGCTGGAGAATGCCCGCGGGGAACGTGATGTCGTTGAGGGACGGGTTGTAGGAGGCGTTGACCGTCGGCGCCGTCATGCGCCACTCGTCCCGCTCTACGGGCTTGCCGATGCGGTCCAGGTTGCGGCGGGTGGCGAACACCTGGGCGCGCAGCACGTTGCCGATGAACGGTCCGCGGTCGACGCTCAGCTTGGAGTAGTCCCGCCACTTGTCGGGATAGCCGATCTTCTTGCCGAACGCGCGCAGCTTGCCGAGCGCCTGGGCGCGGGTCGCGTCGCTCATCCACTCGAGCGTGTGCAGCCGCTCGTCCAGGGCGGCGATCAGGTTTTGGACCATCTCGAGGGCATGGCGCCGCGCCTCGGGCGTGAACGTCTCCCTCACGTACGCCTGGCCGATGGCGTCGCCCATCAGCAGGTTGGCCGCCTGGAGGCAGCGCTTCCAGCGCGGCTGCTGCTCCTTCACGCCGGTGAGGGCGCTCTGGAACCGAAAGCTCTCGCGCACGAACGGGCTGGAGAGCCACTGCGCCGACTGGCGCACCAGGTGCCAGCGCAGATAGTCGCGCCAATCGGCGAGCGGCACGGCCGCGAGCAGGCTGTCCACCGCGCGGAAGAAGCGGGGCTGTCCCACGTTGATCGCGTCGGTCCGGGGCGCGCCGGCGTCGTGCAGGAACGTGGCCCACACCACGTGGGGGGTGATCGAGTCGGCTGCCACGAGGGGCATCTTGTGATAGTTAGCGTTGGGATCGCGTCGCTCGACCCGGGTGAGCGAGGCGCGGGCGAGCGCGGTCTCGAGCGCCACGACGCGCGCCGCGGTGGAGTCCGCCGCCGCGGGTCGATCGCCCAGCAATTGCAGCGTGGCCGACAGGTAGCGCAGGTACGCGGCGCGCAGCGCCGTCGCGGTCGAGTCGGAGCGCAGATAGTAGTCACGGTCCGGGAGACCGAGCCCACCCTGCGTGGTAGAAGCGATCGTCATGGCGCTGTTCTTGAAGTCCGGGGCGCCGCCGAAATTGAAGAGCGCCTCGCGGCCGCTCCCGTGCAGCCGCGCGACGGTGCGCACTACGTCGCCGGTCGACGCGATCGCCGCTATGCGGCGCAGCTCCCCCTGCAAGGGTGCGGCGCCCGCCCGCTCCACCGCGCTCGAGTCCATGCACGACGCGTAGAACGCGCCGAGCTTGCCGTCGGTGGTCTGCGGCGTCGCGGGCGCGGCGGCGGCCAGCCGGTCGACGATGCGGTGCAGCGTCTCGTTGTTGCGCTCCACCAGCTCCGTGAAGCTGCCGTAGCTCGCATACTCGGGCGGCAGCGTGGTGCGCGCCAGCCAGCCGCCGTTCGCGTAGCGGTAGAAGTCCTGGCAGGCAGCGCACGTCGTGTCGCGGTTCGCGGGATCGAGTCCGGGATGGCTGCCCTGGGACAGCAGCGATGCCGGCGCGATGCACGCGAGCGCGGCGGCGAGCAGACGGGGAGTCGCAGTCAACGGAAGGCCTCCATGGGAGTCTTGTAGGTTACGCGCGCAGTCCGGATCTCGTTTATCGCCGCCACAGCGCGAACGTTCCGTGCTCCGGCGGGCCGCCGCCGCACGAGCCGCTCACTTCCACGTCGCCCTCCAGCAGCCGGGCGCCGTTCCATTGCTCGCCGGTCGCCGTAATCGTCCCGGCGCACCGCTTCGCGGGATAGTCGAACGGCGCCCGGATCGTCACGCTCCGCCCCGTGCGCCGCACCGTGACTGGCCCGGTTACCCGGATCGAGTCGATCCGGCCGACGAGCCCGGTAAGCGAGTCGGCCATCGTCCCGATCGTCAGATCAAGGCCGATCGCGGCGCCGCCCACCCGGATCTGGCCCGTGTACGCGCCCTCGACCGGAGCGTCGGTCGTGTCGGGCACGGGTGCGCCGGCGCCCGGCAGGGTGAACGCCACCACGTAATCGCCCATCGTCGTGTGCAGCCGGTCGTGCCCCCCCGCGGCGACGACGACGTACTGGCGCCCGCCTGCCAGATACGTGACCGGCAGCGCCTGCGCGCCCGCCGGGAGGCCGGCGCTCCACAGCTCGCGTCCCGTTGTTTCGTCGAAAGCCCGGAGGTGCCGATCGAATGTGCCGGCGATGAACACGAGCCCGGCGGCGGTGATCATCGCCCCGCCGAGATTGATCGAGCCAGCCATCCCGCCGGGGTAGGCGCCGAGCGGCACTTCCCACTTCGCGCGCGCGGCGGCGAGGTCGACCGCCGCGAGCGTTCCCCACGGCGGCGGATTGCATGGCATCCCGGCAGAGTCGAGCAGCATGTCGCGCATCATCCCGTAGGGAGTGCCCCGCTGCGTGCTGATCTCGCTGTTGGGGTGCGCGTGGCGCGCCGCCATGACGCTGTCGCGGGGGATGAGCGTCACGACCATCGCGAGCCGGTTGGTTGGCGCGATCAGCACGCCGCGTCCCTCGTCCACCGCGACACCTGACCAGTTCATGCCGCCGATGTCGCCCGGGAAGATGATGGTGCCGCGCAGGGAGGGCGGGGTGAACACCCCGTCGTAGCGTAGCGCCGCGATGCGGTCGCGACACTGTCGCCGGGCGTCCGGCGTCGTGCCGAACGCGTCCGCTGCCGCAAGGCTCTCGGGCGCGAGCCGCAGCGCCGGCGCCGGAAACGGCTGGGTCGGCCATGCCGCCTCCCCCGGCACGTCGCTCCCGGGGACGGCGCGCTCCTCCACTGGGAACAGCGGTGCTCCGGTACGGCGGTCGAGAATGAAGAGGTGTCCCATCTTCGTCCCGACCGCGACAGCGGGGAGGGCCGAGCCGCCACGCCGCAGCGTGAACAGGACCGGCTGCGCCGGGACATCGTAATCCCACAGGTCGTGGTGCACCACCTGAAAGGCCCACACGAGCCGCCCCGTCGATGCGCGCAACGCGACCACGGAGTTGGCGTGGGCGTTCGCGCCCGGGCGCTCGCCGCCGAAGAAGTCCGGGCTGGCGCTGCCCGTCGGAACGAACACCAGATCGCGCTCCGGGTCGGTGGAGAGGACCGACCAGGCATTGGCGGCGCCGGCCGAGAGCGCGGGCGGGACCGGGTCCCAGCTCCAGCGCAGTCGGCCGCTGCGGGCGTCGAAGGCGCGCACCACCCCCTCGGGCGCGTCCACGCGTTGATTGTCGCTCACCGCCGCCCCGACGATCACGAGGCCCGATGCCACGGCCGGTGGGGAGGTGACCCCGTACTCCCAGTGGTAGGCCGGCGCGTGCCGCAATCCGCCCGCCAGGTCCACCTCCCCCCCCGCGCCGAAGTCGCCGCACGGCCGGCCCGTGCGAGCATCGAGCGCGATGAGCCGCGCGTCGACCGTCGCCAGGAAGATGCGGCGCCGGCAGGGCAGGGCCGTCCCCCGGGTCTGATCGAGCCATGTCGCCACACCGCGGTTCGCGAAGTCGCCGTAGTCTCCCTCGAGTGAGACGCGCGCGTCGTAGCGCCAGCGCTCGATCCCGCGCTCCGGGTCGAGCGCGATCACGTGGCCCAGCGGCGTCGAGACGTAGAGTGTTCCGTCCACTACGAGCGGAGCGGCCTCGAACCGGCTCCGGTCACGCAGGTAGTCGCCGGTGCGGTACACCCAAGCGACGCGGAGCCGCGCCACGTTGCCGGGTGTGATCTCGGCGAGCGGCGAGTAGCGCGTGCCGCCGGCGTCATGGCCGTACGCGGGCCAATCGCCGGTGCGGGGCGCGGCCTGCGCCAGCGAAGGGACGGGGGGGAAGGCCCCGACGGCGGCGAGGACGATGCTCACTGATCGGAAGGCGGTTGGCACGGGGACCCGGTTCGAAGCGACGCTAACCTACCCGTGCTGGCGGAGAGTGCAACGGGCGATGCAGCTTATGCGGCCCACGATGCCGCGCCGCCCAGCCGAGACCCGATATGATACCATGGCGTACCAGCGCTGTGGGAAAAGCGGCGTCGATCTCCCCGCCATCTCGCTCGGGCTGTGGCACAACTTTGGCGGCGTCGATCGGTTCAGTAATTCGCGCACCATGGTGCTGCGCGCGTTCGATCTGGGGATCACGCACTTCGATTTGGCGAACAACTACGGTCCGCCACCCGGGTCCGCGGAAACGACGTTCGGCCGCATCCTGCGGCGCGATTTGGCGCGCTACCGCGACGAGCTGATCATCTCGACGAAGGCCGGATATCTCATGTGGCCGGGCCCGTACGGCGAGTGGGGCTCCCGCAAGTACCTGCTCGCGAGCCTCGACCAGAGCCTGCGTCGCATGGGAGTCGATTACGTCGACATCTTCTATCATCACCGCCCGGATCCCCGGACCCCGCTCGCCGAGAGCCTGGGCGCGCTCGATCACGCCGTGCGCAGCGGCCGGGCGCTGTACGCCGGGATCTCGTCCTATACGCCGGAGCAGACCCGAGAGGCCGACGGGATCCTGCGCGCGCTGGGGACTCCGTGCCTGATCCATCAACCCAAGTACAGCATGTTCAACCGCTGGATCGAGCCGGCCCTGCTCGCCGCGCTGCGCGAGCAGGGGATCGGGTGCATCGTGTTCTCGCCGCTGGCGCAAGGCCTGCTCACCGATCGCTATCTCTCAGGGATTCCGGCGGATTCCCGCGCCGCCAAGCCGCACGGTTTTCTCAAGCGCGAGGAGGTGACGGCGGACGTGTTGGCGAAGGTGCGCCGCTTGAACGAGTGCGCTCGCGCCCGCGGCCAGACGCTGGCCCAGATGGCCCTGGCCTGGGTGCTGCGTCACCCCGAAGTGACGTCGGCGCTCATCGGCGCCAGCCGGCCGGGGCATATCGACGACGCGGTGGGAGCACTCGGGAACCGCAGCTTCAGCGCCGCCGAGCTTCAGACCATCGACCAGATCCTCCGCTGATGGCGTCTCATTTTGCGTCCAGTGGCGGACCTTAACGTTACCGCCTGGGTACCGTCCACACTCTTCAATAAGTAAGTAGGACGCCACCCGCTACACACCGCTCAGGAGGACCTGTCATGCCGCCCATTCGCTCCCGGCGCCGGCTCCTTGCCGGCGTGGCGGCCGCCGCGCTGGCCGCGGTCGCCGCGTGCACCCACGAGCCCACCGCGCCGGTCTCTGCCGGGTCCACCAATCCGGCGCTGAGCCTCCCCGAGGCCAACATGATGGGAGAAGCCGTCGCCGCCGATGCCCAGAGCGAGCTCGACGGCGCGACGCTATCGAGCGGGACGTTCCTCCCCGGGCTGGGCGCACCGATCACCCCGTTCGGAGCGGGTGACGCGTTCTGCATGCCCACCCGCACGCCGGCGTCGCCGGCGGACGCGGACGGCGACCGCGTGCCCGACGCGGTGCGCATTGCGTTCACCGGATGCGGGTTCGCGATGGGGAGCGAGGCCGACACTGTGCGCGGGACGATCGATATCGTCGACCCCACGCCGACGGTCGCGGACCGCTCGGTGAAGACCGTGTTCACCGATCTCACCTGGGTGCATGTGCGCGACGGCAAAGTCCGTTCGCTCGTGGTGAACGGCACGCGCGAGACCGATCGAGACGCGTCGGTGATCGCGCAGATCGAGAAGGACTTCAAGAGCACCTACACCTTCCCGGACGGCAGCACGGCGAGCCACGACCGCACCTGGAACAGCACGTTCACGGCGGATGCGGCGGGCTCGATCCAGCCGGACGCACGGTTACCGAGCGGCACGCTCAGCATCGACGGCACGTCGACGTGGACGCACGGCACGAACTCGTACGCTTTGACCGTCTCGACCAACCCCGTGCTGCATTACAACGCGAGCTGCACCGCGCGGCCGAAGTTCGATGCCGGCACGCTCAAGACCACGGTCACGCGCAACAGTACGACGTCCACCGTGACCATCGCGTTCACGGCCTGCGGGCAATACACGGTCACGCGGTCGTAAGGCCGGCGTAGCTTAGCGGGCGCGCTTCGCGCGCTTCGCTTTCCGGTTCGGCGCCGCCTTCTTCGCGGCCTTCTTTGCCTTTGCCCTCGGGGCCTTGCGCTTGCCGGCGGGCCTCGCCGCCGGCTTGACGGCCACCGCCACGGCGTGTACGGCGATCACAGCGCCCTGCGGATCGACGCATTGCGCGATTCGGCCGCCCCCCGGGACGTCCATCGGCCCGCTCACCACACGGCCCCCCGAGCGCTGCGCCGTCCGGGCCGCCGTGTCCGCGCTCGGCACCTTCACGTAGGCGAGCCAGCGCGCGGCAGGGAGCGCCGGCGGCTTGTTGTACATCCCGCCGATAGTCTCGTCCCTGCCGGCGAGCCCGAACTCCCAGTAGGTCCCATCCGGTCCCATGTCGATCGATTCGCGGGGTTCCCAGCCGAACAGCGCGCGGTAAAACGCCCACGCCGCCTTGTAATCCGTCGTCGCGAGCTCGTGCCAGGAGAAGTCCCCGATCGCGGCGTCGTTACCACGCACCGGCTGTTGACTCGGCTTGTACAAGCCGAACGTGGCGCCCTGCGGGTCGGCGAGCACGGCGAACCGTCCCACGGGGATGTCCTGCGGCCCGGCGTACGTGCGCGCGCCCAGCGACGTCGCCTGGCGGACCGTGGCGTCCACGTCCGGCACGCCCACATAGCTCAGCCAGGCAGGCGGCGTGCCCATGCGACGCGAGTGATCGGGGAGCGCCATCAGGCCGGCCATGGGAGCGCCGCCCATGGTCCACAATCGATACGCGGGGTTGTGTTCCCACGTCTGGACCTTCCAGCCGGTGACAGCAGGGTAGAAGCGGGCAGCGGCGTCCGGATCGGTGGTCATCAGCTCGTGCCACACGAAGCGGCCGCGAAGACTGAGTGCGGGCATGTGAGCGCCTCCCGGCGGAGCGGGTTCCGGTTACGACGGCAGGGACAAGGAGTCTCTCGCACCCCGGCCGGAAGAGCAAGGGGCGGCCGGCGGAACCCGCGACGACGCGTGGACGTTGCCTCGACGTGCCTCACTCCTCGCCCGCCGTCGCGCTGGTCACCGGCGCCAACCGCGGGATCGGCTTCGAGGTATGCCGCCAGCTGGCGCAGCGGGGGCACACCGTGATGCTCGGCGCGCGGGACCGGTCGAAGGGCGAAGCGGCCGCGGCCGACCTCGCGAAGGAGGGGCGCATGGTTCTCCCTTGCCAGCTGGACGTCACCGATGTGAAGAGCATCGAACGCACGCGAGCCCGCGTGGAGCGCGAGTTCGGGCGGCTCGACGTGCTGGTGAACAACGCAGCCATCCTGTACGACACCTGGCAGCGCGCCGCGGACGCGGACCTCGCCCAAGTCCGCGAGGCCCTCGACACCAACCTGTTCGGGGCCTGGAGTATGGTCCGCGCGTTCTTGCCGCTGCTGCGAAGCAGCCGACACGCTCGCGTGGTGAACGTGTCGAGCGAGGCGGGGTCGCTCGCCTCGATGGGCAGTGGAACGCCCGCCTACAGCCTCTCGAAGGCGGCCCTGAACGCGCTGACCCGCATGCTCGCCGCCGAACTCCGAGAAGACGGCATTCTGGTGAACGCCGTCTGCCCCGGCTGGGTGGCCACCGACATGGGCGGCTCCGGCGGACGCCCCGTCGCCGACGGGGCGGCGAGTGTCGTGTGGGCGGCGACGTTGACGAACGATGGGCCGACCGGAGGGTTCTTCCGCGACGGACGGCCGCTGCCGTGGTAGCGCGTCAGCCGCTGGCTCCGGTGTAGCGTTTCAGCGCCGTCCGCCACACGAGGCGCGCGAGCGCGAGCGCCGCGCCGGCGACGAGGGCGGCGACGAGACCGATCTCGGGCCGCAGCCGTCCGGTCAGGGTCGAGGCGGGGATCGTCGTGGTCCAGGCGATCGGAATCAGGTAGACGAACAGGAATCGCAGCGCCTCGGGGTACGCCGAGACGGGGTAGCGGGCGCCTTCGTACACCGCGTCGAACAGCACGGACAGGTTCTCGACCGACACAAACCAGAACGCCAGACTCATCAGCACGACCCACAGGGCGTACACGACGACCGCCGCGGACGCCAGCGCGAGGACGAAAGCCGCAAGTTGGGCGAGCGACGGCACGCGTCCCAGCCGGTGGAGCGCGTAGCCCGCGAGCGCTAGCCCGAGCACGACGTCCGCCAGCCGCCAGATGTCGAGGCGCCGGAACGAGACGAATCCCTGGGCATCCACCGGCTTCGCGAGCACGAGATCGAGGCCCCCGCTCCGCACCTCTCCCGCCAGCCGGCCGATCCCCGGCCGCAGCACCGCCTCGATCACGCCGGTGAGCGCGTTGAACACCCCCAGGAGCACCACGACCTCCCAGTAGTCCCAGCCGCCCAGTCGCGTCGTGTGGGAGAAGAACACCGCCAGGGTGAGCAGCGCGGTACCGATCCAGAAGAAGGTGCCGAGCACGCTTGCCACGAAATTGGCGCGGTACTGGAGTTCCTCGGCGAGGTTGAGGCGCCACAGAGCGGCGAGAATGCGGATCTTCATCCCCCCACCGCTCCGTACCGCCGCACCCCCCGGGTCCAGGTGACGTGATACGCCGCGATCCAGACGCCGAGCCAGACGAGCTGCCCCGCGAAGCCCTTCACGACGGCCGTGCCTTGCGCAGCGCCGGTCAGGAGCTCGACCGGGAAGGCGAGCATGTACGGGAACCACGAGAGCGCCGCCGCCCCGGCGACCGCAGGCGGAAGCAGCGCGAGCGGCGCGAGCCGGCCCGACAGAAACAGCGACACGCCGGCGTGCAGCTCCATGATCGCGGTGGCGCGGGTGGTCCAGAACGCCAGCAGTCCCGTCGTGAAGCTGATGAAGAACCGCATCGCGCCGGCGAGCAGCACGGCGGCGGCGGTGAGCGCCCAGCGGGCCGGCGCGAGCGGCAGCCGCACCGCCGGCCACACCAGGGACACGACGAGCCACACCACGAGGATCATTCCGGCGGTGCGCGCCTTGTAGGCGATGTTCTCCGCCACCGCTTCGTGCGCGGGGTGGAGCGGCCGCGCCAGCCGGAAGTTGAGCTCGCCCTCGCGGATCCAGCCGTCCAGGTACCAGGAGTCCCACGCGATGGTGAGCTGGTTCACCAGCATCAGGGCGAAGAAGTAGCGGGCGAAATCGGCCCGCGCGTAGCCGGCGACCTGACCCTCCCCGGCGATCGTCCACCAGATGCCGAGCGCCACGGCCGGCTCCGTCACGCCCCACAACAGCCACAGCACGATGGAGGCGCGGTACTGCAGGTCGACGAGCCAGGCGTTGCGGATCAAGGCCGCGTAGCGACGCAGCCAGGCGGCGCGGCTCACGCCTCGTCCTCTGCGACGCCGCGGGCGAACGCGACCCGGATCACGTCCTCGATCGGCGGGTCTTCGATCGACAGGTCGGCCACGGGGAGCTGGGCGAGCAGCCGCGCGCTCGTCGCGGCCGCTTCCTCACGCGGCACTTCGAGCACGGCGTTGGGGAACCGGAACTCCTTCACGTCGCCGAACGCGGCGAGCTGCTCGGCGGTGACGCCGTCGGCGAGCATGAGCTCGATCCGCTTGGTGTGAGCGATCCGCGCCACCAGGGCCGCGAGCGCACCGTCGTACAGCAGCCGGCCGCGGTTGATGATGAGGACGCGCGAGGCGAGGGCGGTCACGTCCTGCATGTAGTGGGACGTGAGCAGCACCGTCGCGCCGTGGCGGTCGCGGTACTGCGTGAGGAAGCGGCGAATCGCTTCCTGAGCGGTGACGTCGAGTCCCAGCGTCGGCTCGTCGAGAAACAGGATCGGCGGGTGATGCAGCAGGGCGGCGGCGAGCTCGCACTTCATGCGCTCGCCGAGCGACAACTGACGCACCGGTTTGTCGAGCAGGTCCTCCAGCTCGAGCAGAGCGACGAGCTCCGCGAGCCGCTCGCGATAGTCGGACTCGGCGATGTCGTAGATGGCGCGGTTCAGCTGGAACGTCTCTTCCGGCGGCAGGTCCCACACCAACTGCTGGCGGTTGCCGAGGACCAGGGCGATGCGCCGCTTGAACGCGGGTCCGCCGCCCCAGGGCGCGAAGCCGGCCACGGTGACCCGGCCGCTCGTGGGGTACAGCAGGCCCGCCAGCATCTTGAGCGTGGTGGTCTTGCCCGCGCCGTTCGGCCCGAGGAACGCGACGATCTCCCCGGGCTCGATGCCGAACGTCACGTCGCGCACGGCGTGCACGTCGCGGTAGCGGGGCTTGAGCAACGCCTGGAGCGCGCCCTTGAGCCCGGGGTCCCGCACTTTGACCTTGAAGGTTTTGCTGAGCCGATCGGCCGTGATGGCGGGCGGCATACCGGGAAAATCTAGCGCCCCGGGCGGGCGTTTCAGCGCGCCAGCGCCTCCAGCACGGCCTGGAGGTTACCCGCCTCCGTCGTTCCGAGCGAGCTCGCGATGGCGCGTTGCTCCTGGGTGAGCGCCCGCATGCCTTTGGCGTAGGCCCGCTCGCCGGCCGGCGTGAGGGCGGCGCGCACGCTCCGGCGGTCGTCCGCGTCGGCGCGTCGGCGGACCAGCCCGTCCTTCTCGAGCCGACCGACGATCTGCGTGATGTTGGATCGCACGCAGCGCTGGTGTTGCGCCAGCTCGGAGAGCGGCAGCGGCTGCTTCGCCTCGGCCAGCAGCCGGAGCAACCCCAACTTGGCGAGGGACAGCCCCAACGGGCTCACGGCGGCTTCGAGCCGCGCCTCGACCGCTCCCGCCGCTCCGAGGAGGGAGAAGACCAGCACGTCGGCCGCCGGGGCGCGCCGTGACCGCTTCCGCGGACGGTTATTCATGAAGGAAGATTAATGTCGCGTCGCGCGTCCAGGCTCAAGGGGCCCGCGCCAAAGTGCGTGATCAGCAGCGCGGCGCCCAGCATGGACACGTTCTTCATGAACATCGCAATCTGCATCCCGCGCATCATCGGGTCGGTCACCGCCCAGAAGTTGTGCATCATGAGCGTCACCGGCACCAGGAACAGGACCAGCAGCCAGGCGCCCAGTTTGGCCTTGTAGCCGAGCGTCACGCTCAAACCTCCGAGCGTGGCGATCACGCCCGACAGCGGGACCAGGAGCCCCGCGGCCGGCACTCCCTGTTGTGCGGCATATCCGATGTAGGCTGGCGAGAAGTGCCCCAACACCGTCATCAAGAAGATCGCCGAAAAGAGGAATCGACCTACGGGCACGAGGTAGACCACAGGAATCCCCTTTCTATAAGGTTATGGGTGGGCGGCAGGCCACCCGGCGCCGACGGCGCGATACAGCTGCACCGCCGCAACGAGCTGGTCCCGCTCCGCCTGGGTGAGGGCGAGCTCCGCACCGAACAGGCCGCGCTGCGCGTCCAGCACGTCGAGGTAGCTCGACACGCCGTTCTGGTAACGCATGGTGGCGAGGTCGAGCGCCCGGCGCAGCGCGATCACCTGGCGCTCCTGCGCCCCGCTGCGGTCCTGGGCGGTCCGCAATCCCACGAGTGCGTCTTCCACCTCGCGTAGCGCCACCAGCACCGTCTGCTCATAACGCGACCGCGCCTGCGACGCCCGCGCCCGGGCGATGTTGACCTGCTCGCCCGCCCCCGGCCGGCCCTGGCTGAACAGCGGGATCGAGACTCCGGCAAACGCCTGCCAGATGTTGGTGCCGGACGCGAACCACTTGGAGAATTCGGTGCTCTGGGTGCCGTACTGACCGGTGATCGTGAAGGTCGGCAGCCAGGCCGCCTGCGCCACCCCGATTCGCGCGGTGGCGGCGCGGAGCGTCGCTTCGGCGCTCCGGACGTCGGGGCGGTTGCCGAGCAGCGCGGAGGGCACGCCGGCCGGGACCGGGATCCGCGCCGCCATCTCGGTGAGCGCGCGGCCCCGGCGGATGGCTCCGGGGTTGTGTCCCACCAGGACGCTCAGGGCGTTCTCCTGCTGGGCCACCTGGCGCTCCAAGTCGGCCACGCTCGCCGCCGGACTCGCCACATCGGCTTCAAACTGGCGGACGTCCAGCTCCGAGATCAACCCACGGTCGAGCCGCTGCCGGGCGAGTGCGAGCGTTTGGCGCCGCGAGTCGAGCGTCCGCCGCGCGATCGCGAGGTTCAAGTCGGCCGCACGCAAGTCGAAGTACGCGGTCGCCACGTCGCCGATCAGCGACAACTGCAGCGCGCGCCGGTCTTCCTGTCGCGCCACGAGATCCGAGCGCGCGGCGCTGGTGCTGCGGCGGAGCCGGCCCCAGAGATCGAGCTCCCAGCTTAGGTCGGCCGTCGCCCGGTACGAATCGTAGGTGAACGACCCGAACGTGCCAAACACCTGCTGGTTACGGCCGGCCTGACCGTTGGCCGTCAGCTCGGGAAGGAGCGCACCCCGGGTGGCCCGGTACTGGGCGCGGAATTCGTCGATCACGGCGAGCGCCGTGCGGACGTCGCGGTTCTCCTGCAGGCTCGTGTCCACGAGCCGCCGGAGCACGGAATCCTGGATCAGGTCGAGCCACCGCAGCGCGACCGTCGAGTCCCCGTGCGGACCTGGATACGTGGTGTCGTAGGCGAACGGCACGCGCGCGGTGTCCGTCCCCGGCGGCAGCAGCGTGTCCCGGCTGGTGCGCAGCGAGTCGTAGAACGACCGCAGCGAGTCTTCCGACGCCGCCGGCCGCCGCCAGCCGTCCGGCATGCCGACCGAGGACCGGCGATAGCGCGGTCCCACCGCACACGCCTCCGCGAGGGCGATCAGCGCGACGGACGCGAGCAAGACGACGCGTCGCATGTCAGTCGCCCTCCACGGCGAGCGGCGCCGCTTGCGGGACGACGGCACTCGCCCGGCGGCCGAACACGCCCCGCTCGCTCAAGGCCTTGATCGCCGTGAAGAACAACGGGATGAAGAAGATTCCAACGGCCGTCGCGACGAGCATGCCGAAGAACACACCCGTGCCGATCGAGTGGCGGCTGGCCGCCCCGGCACCGCTCGACGTAAGCAACGGCGCTACGCCGAGAATGAACGCGAACGACGTCATCAGGATCGGCCGCAGCCGCTCGCGGCCCGCCTCGAGCGCCGCGTCCTTGATGGAGCGGCCCTGGGCGCGCAGCTCGTTGGCGAACTCGACGATCAGGATCGCGTTCTTCGCCGCGAGGCCAACCACGACGATGAGGCCGATCTGCACGTACACGTCGTTCGGCATGCCGCGCAGCCACACGCCGAGCAGCGCGCCGAACGTGCCGAACGGCACGGCCAAGAGCACCGCGAACGGGATCGACCAGCTCTCGTACTGCGCCGCGAGCACCAGGAACACCATCACGAGCCCGAGCCCGAACACGAGCCCGCCCTGGCCGCCCGAGGCGCGCTCCTGATAGGACTGGCCGCTGAAGGCGTAGCCCACGCCCTGACTGCCGTACTTCTGCTGCGCGAGCTGCTCGACCGCGTCGAGCATCTGGCCGGAGCTCTTGCCCGGGGCGGGGGCGCCGATCACGAGCGCCGAGGTAAAGCCGTTGAAGCGCGTCAGCACGCTCGGCCCGACCTGGAACTCCGTGTGCGTGAGCGCCGAGACCGGCACCATGTGCTGATCGGGGCCCCGTACGTAGAGGCGGCCGATGTCCTCCGGCGTCTGGCGGAACTTGGGCTGCGCCTCCGCCTGTACACGGTAGGTCTTCCCGTACAGGTTGAAATCGTTGATGTAGAGGGTCGAGAGGAACGCCTGGAGCGTCTGGAACAAGTCCGTGAGCGAGATCCCCAAGGCCTTCGTTTTCTCCCGGTCCACCTGGACGTACAGCTGCGGCGTGTTCACCCGGAGCGTCGAGTACACGCCCCGCAGGTCGGGGCTGCCGTTCGCGTCGCGCGTGAAATCATTGACGAGCGCGGCGAACCGCTGCACGTCGTTCACCCCGCGATCCTGCAGGTTCATCTCGAGGCCCGCGTTCGTGCCCAGGCCGATGATCTCCGGCAGATTGAACGCGAACCCGCGCGCGTCCCGCATGCCGAACAGATAGCCGTTCACGGCGCCGAGCACCGCGTTGATGTGGTCCCTGCGGGATGAGCGCTCGTCCCAGGGCTTCATGTTGACGAAGATGATCGCGGCATTCGTCTGGTTCGCGTTCTGGATGAAGTCCAGTCCGACCAGCGCCACGACGTGGTTGATGGCCGGCTGCCGCTTCAAGAAGCCTTCGATCCCGCCGACGACCGCTTCGGTGCGTTGGCGCGACGCGTCGTCCGGCAACGCGACGAGCATCGCGAAGTAGCCCTTGTCCTCGCTGGGGATGAACCCGCTGGGCACGCTGCGGATCAGCACGAAGACGAGCGCGACGACGACCCCAAACGCGGCGAAGAACGTGCGGGGGCGGTCGATCACACGACCTGCCGCGCCCAGGTAGCGCTCCGTGGCCGCGCGGAACCCGCGGTTGAACCGGTCGAAGAACCGGCCCAGCGGGGAGCGCGCCGTCGCGTGTTCCGAGGGCGGCCGCAACAGCACGGCACACAGCGCCGGCGTGAGCGTCAACGCCACGATCCCCGAGAGGACGACCGCGATCGCGATCGTGATGGCGAACTGCCGGTACATCAGGCCCGTGATGCCTCCCAGGAAGGCCACGGGAACGAAGACGGAGCACAGCACGAGCACGATCGCGATCAGGGCCCGGCTCACCTGGCGCATGGCCCGGTCCGCGGCCACCGCGGGCGAGACGCCCTCGGTTGCCATGATGCGCTCCACGTTCTCGATCACGACGATCGCGTCGTCCACCACGATCCCGATCGCCAGCACCAGGCCGAATAGCGTGAGCAGGTTGATCGAGAAGCCGAGCGCCTGCATACCGAAGAACGCACCGATGACCGACACGGGCACGGCGAGGACGGGAATGAGGGTCGCCCGCCAGCTCTGCAGGAAGACGAAGACCACGAGGGTCACGAGCAGCATCGCCTCGAACAGGGTCTTCACGACCTCGTAGATGGAGGCGGTGATGTACGGGGTCGTGTCGAACGGCACCGACCAGCGGACGCCGGCGGGAAAGCTCTTGGCCAGCTCACTCATGCGCTGCAGCACCGCCTGTTTGACCTGGAGCGCGTTCGCTCCCGGTCGCAGGAAGACGAGGAACAGGGCCGTGGGCTTGCCGTCGAGCCGCCCCACGACGTCATAGTTGCGGGCCCCCAAGTGGACCTCGCCGATGTCGTTGAGGCGCACCAGCGAGGCGTCCGGTCGCCCTCGCACGATGATGCGCCCGAATTCGGCGGGATCCTTGAGCCGGCCCCCCGTGACGACGGGGATGGTGAGCTGGGTGCCCGGCGGCGAAGGCTCGCGCCCGATGCGCCCGGCCGGATTCGTGGCGTTTTGCTCCTGCACCGCGGCGGCCACGTCCGACACGGTCAACCCGAGCTGCGCCATGCGGTCGGGGTCGAGGCTCAAGAGCATCGAGAACTCGAGCTGGCCAACCGTCTGCGCGTCGCCCACGCCGGGAATGCGCTTGAGCTCGTCCTGGACGTAGATCTTCGAGTAGTTGCTCAGGTACTCGGCGTCGAAGCGCGGGTCGTCCGCGGTGAGCGCGCCCACCACGAGGATGGCCGTCTGGCGCTTCTGCACCGTGATCCCGTTGCGCACGACCTCCTGGGGCAACTGCGGCTCGGCGAGCGCGATCTGGTTCTGCACGTCCACCGCCGCGAGGTCCGGGTTGCGCGAGACGTCGAAATAGACCGACAGGTTCATGACGCCGGCGCTCGAGTTCGACGACTTGAAATAGAGCAACCCGTCGAGCCCCGAGAGCTGCTGCTCGATCGGCGCGGCCACGGCCGTGGCGACGTCCTGTGCAGTCGCGCCCGGGTAGACCGCCTGCACTTGGATCTCGGGGGGCGTGAGCGCGGGGTAACTGTTCACCGGGAGCGTGCGGAGCGCGAACAGCCCCAGCAGCACGATGACGATCGAGATGACGCCCGAGAAGATCGGGCGCCGGATGAAGACGTTGCGAATCTCGGGTGCGTTGCTCATGGAACCCTCGCGGCGCTGTCGGCGGGCGGCTGGTAGGCCACCGCCTTGACCGGCGCCCCGGGGGCGGCGTTCTGCACGCCATCCACGATCACGCGATCTCCCGCCTGCAACCCTGCGGCGATGAGCCACGCCCCGGCATCCCAGGATGTCGCGACGACGTTGCGCAGCGCGACCTTGCCGCTGTCGGCGACGAGGTACACGAATGCGCCCCCCAGCCCCTGTTGGACGGCGCGCTGCGGAACCAGAATCGCCTTCGGAATCTTCAAGCCGAGCAGCCGCACCCGCACGAATTGTCCGGGGAGTAGCACGTGCTTCGGGTTGGGCAGCACGGCGCGGAGCTGTTGCGTTCCGGTCTCCGGTTGCAACGCGAGGTCCACGAAATTCAGCTTGCCGGGCTCGGACAGGACCGTCCCGTCGGCGAGCACCACCTGAACCGACATGGTGCGTGGCAGCAGCAACTGACCGGTCGCGGCGTCGCGCCGCCAGCGCAGGATGTCCTGGTCCGAGGGGCTGAAGTTCAGGTAGATCGGGTCGACCTGCTCGACCGTAGTGAGCAGATCGCCCGGTCCAGTCACGCGTGCGCCTAGCTCCAGCCGGGCGCGTCCGACGCGTCCTGCGATCTCGGCGCGGACGGACGTGTCGTCATAGTCCTTCTTCGTCTGGTCGACCGCCGCCTGTGCCTGGTCGAACGCCGTCTGGGCGTCGTCGGCGTCCTTCTGGGCGACGGCGCGGGACGCGAGCAGGGACTTGAGCCGCGCCAGGTTCCGCTCGGCGTTTGCGAGCCGCGCCTGGGCGCTGCGGTAGGCGGCCTCATAGGTCGTGGGGTCGATCCGAAACAGCAGCGTCCCCTTTGCAACGTCGGTGCCTTCCGCGTAGGGCCGGGCGACGATCACCCCGGTGACCTGCGAGCGGACCTCGACCGAGCGCGAGGCCTCGGCCTGGCCGACGTACTCGTAGCGCGCCGCCACGGTCTCGGGGGCCACCGTGAGGACGGACACTTCGGCGGGAGGTGGAGCGACCGGCGCGCTGGGCGCCCTGCGGAACGCGGCGGCGCCGGCCGTGAGGACCAGTACACCCACTCCCATGAGGGCCCAAGCCGTCGGTTTGATCGAACGCGTCATTGTGAATCCTCTCCGTGTGATTCTCGAACGAGACGAACAACGTGATAGTGCAGGAATGAACTATTTGCGGGAAAGGTTCCGCGGATGTCGCGCGCCTAGCGCAACTTCACCCGAACGGGTGGGGACGACCCACCCGTTCGGGTGAACGACGTCTAGAAGGACAGCGTGAGGCCGCCCTGCCAAGCGATGTCGTGCTGCGTTTTGTCGAACCCGTAGCGATCGAACTTGTAGACGAAGTCCCGACCTTCGGCGCGAACACCGATGCGCCGGAAGCGGTACTCGAAGCCCACGCCGTAGTTGCCGGCGAACTTGGACCAGGTGCTGTCCGAGCCCAGCTGATGGACGCTGATCGCGCCCAGGCCGCCGAGCAGGTACGGGCTGACGGTGCCGGAGCCGGCGCGCAGCGGATAGCGCAGGACGACGTCGGCGTCGTAGGTGAACTTGTTGAGCTTGCCGCGACCGGTGACTGTGGTGCCGCGAATGCTGTCCTGGCCCCAGCCGGCGCCGGCGCGGACGCCGACGTAGTCGTTGACCCATCCCGTGGCGTTGAGGGACGCGGCCCACCCGAGCCGCCAATCGGCGGTGCCGGCCTGGTTCAGATTGGCCGCGCCGGAGAGGCCGCCGAAGGCCCCGCCTACGGTGAAGCGGTCATAGACGGGCCGGCTGCTGCCGGCCAGCGGGGCGCTGATCTGAGCGCGGAGCGCGGAGGGCGCCACGACCAGAACCAGGGCCAGGGAGAGCAGGGACATCGAACGGTTCAGCATAAGATCCTCCAGAAGGGACTCAAGGTTTGGGGGCTCCGGCCCCCGGGACAAAGCCGTGATGCTTCATGAATGAACTATCTTCTCAAGAATGTTCCCGCTGATCGAGACGAGGCGCGTCTCACAAAGCCAACCCGAGACCGAAGCCGAGCGACGAGACGCGATCACGGAAGAATTCTCCGTACGGCGAGGGCCCGCTGTAGCCCTTGAGCTGCACGCTCCACCGCCACCCGGATCCCGGGAGGAGGAGCGGGTCGGCCAGCTCGAGCCCGGTGACGAAGCTCCAGCCGATCTGCCAGCCGCGGTCCTGCACCGATCTCCCGTCCAACGCCGCCACGAGCCGGCCGGCGGCGAGCCGGCCGAGCCGCACGAGCGACCCGGGCTGGCGGTATTCGAGGCCGGCGTGCAGCACACCGGGCTTCAGATCGGCCGGCGAATGGGTGAACATGTACTCGCCGCCGCCATACACTCGCCAATGTGCCAGCTCGCGTGCGACGAGCAGCTCGGCGGCTTCGAAGCTCAGGTCCACGCGCTGCGCGTGCGCGTGGATCATGTATTCGTCGCCCAGGTGCGAGCTTTGGTGGTAGACCCGCAGTCGCATCGCGGTGTTGCCGCGCCGGTACGCCACCGGGAGGCCGACCAGATAGTCGGTGTTCATCAAGTCGGCGGTCGTGGACGAGAGGTCGAACTGAGAGAAGACGCCGGCGGCGATCGACAGCTGCCAGTCCCGTGCGCGGAGGATGCCGATGGTCTGGCCGAATCCGACAGAGCCGAGTCGGGACGAGAGGCGCGAGGAGCGCTGCCACAGGTACGTGGCGAAGAACTCCGGCTCCTTCGGGTCGGCAACCAGGGACGGGAACAGCGCGGCGCTCGGGCTCGGCACGGGCGGCAGGGGCAACGGCGCTTGCGCGCGCGCCCCCGACTGGCCCGCGGCCAGGGCCGCCGCAAGGACGAGCGCCGCGATTCTTCCGCCCACGTGTTTCCACTCCTGTTTGAGTGCCGTCAACCAGCGTGCAGTTCATGAATGAACTATATCGCCCGAAATGTTCCCACCGCGCCGCCCTTGCCCGGCGGGCGGCCCCCGGCTAGCGTTTTGCTCCGTGGTAAGAGACGAGCGAGTGGGCGCTGCGCCCGGCAGGCTCGTGGCCGTCGGGATCTCGGGCAGCCCGTCGGCGACGTCCAAGTCGCGGGTCCTGGTCGAGCATGCACTCGCGCAGCTCGAGGCACGGGGCGCGGCGGTTCGGCTCATCGACGTAGCGACGCTGCCGGCCGACGCGCTGCTCGGCCGCGGGTCGGCGTCCCAGCTGACGGACGCGCTCGCCCGCGTCGCCGAGGCCCGGATCGTCGTGGCCGGAACACCGGTGTACCGCGCCACCTACAGCGGCCTGCTCAAGGTCTTCTTCGACCTGCTGCCTCAGGATGCGCTGGTCGGGAAGGTGGGCGTGCCGATCGTGACGGGGCACGGCGTGGCGCATTCGCTGGCGCTCGATCACGGGCTGCGCCCGCTGTTCGCGAGCGTCGGCGCGACGGTCATCGCGCACGGCGTCTATGCCACGAGCGAGCAGTTCGCCGACGGGACGCCGGCCGCCGAGCTGCGCGCGGCCGTCGACCGCGCGGTGCGGGAGGCGGTCGCGCTGGCGAGCGCCGGCAGCGACTGATTATTGAGGAAGGCGACTTCACCGTGAGCGCGACCACCGAGCGCCCGATCGCGATCTACTACGAGCACCCGGACTGGTTCCGGCCCCTGTTCCAGGAGCTCGACCGGCGCCGCGTGCCGTACGTGCGAGTCGACGCCGCGGATCACCGCTTCGACGCGGGTGACGGGCGGCCGCCCTATTCGCTCGTGTTCAACCGGATGAGTCCCTCGGCGTACCTGCGCGGCCACGGCAACGCGATCTTCTACACGCTGCATTACCTGGCGTACCTGAAGCGGCACGACGTGCGCGTCATCAACGGATACGACGCTTACGTCACGGAGACCTCAAAGGCGCTACAGCTGTCGCTGCTGCACCACCTCGGCTTGCCGTACCCTCGGGCCCGCGTCATCAACCACCCGGCCCGGGCGCCGGAGGCGGCACAGGGGTTCCGCTTCCCGGTGATCGTGAAGCCGAACATCGGCGGATCGGGGGCGGGGATCCGGCGCTTCGAGACGCCGGCGCAGCTCGACCAGGCGGCGAGCGCCGGTGCGCTCGACCTGGGGATCGATCAGACGGCGCTGGTGCAGGAGTACATCCCGGCCGCCGAGCAGCGCATCGTGCGCGTGGAAGTGCTGGGTGGGCGCTATCTGTACGCGATTCGGATCTACACCCCGGGCGACAGCTTCAACCTCTGCCCGGCGGATGTCTGCCAGACCGTCGGCGGCGCCGAGCTGGCGCGGGCCGCCTGCCCGGTGGATGCGCCCAAGAACAATCTGCGGGTCGAGGGCTATACCCCGCCCCCCGAGATCGTCGATCAAGTGGAGTGCATCATGCGGGCGGCGCACATCGATGTGGGCGGGGTGGAATACATGATCGATGCCCGCGACGGGCGCCTGTACTTCTACGACATCAACGCGCTCTCGAACTTCGTGGCCGACGCGCCGCGCGTCGTGGGCTTCGATCCGTTCGCGCGGCTGGTGGACTACCTCGAGCAGGCGGCGGAGTGACCATGCGCTTCGGCTACTGGCTCCCGGTGTTCGGCGGCTGGCTCCGCAACGTGCCTGACGAGGGCATGGAGGCGAGCTGGGAGTACGTGCGCCGCCTGGCACGGCGCAGCGAAGCGATCGGCTTCGACGTCACCCTCATCGCCGAGCTCAACCTGAACGACATCAAGGGCCCAGATGCGCCCGCGCTCGACGCCTGGACCACGACGGCGGCGCTCGCGGCGGTGACGGAGCGGCTCGAGCTGATGGTCGCCGTGCGGCCGACGTTTCATCCGCCGGCGCTCGCCGCCAAGCAGGCAGCGAACATCGACCACATCAGCGGGGGGCGGGTCACCCTCAACGTGGTGTCGTCGTGGTGGGCCGACGAGGCGCGCCAGTACGGCGTCGAGTTCGACCAGCACGACGCGCGCTACGCCCGCACCGCCGAGTGGCTCGCGGTGGTGAGCGGGATGTGGGCCGAGCCCCGGTTCAGCTACGCGGGGCAATTCTACACGGTCGAGAACGCGATCCTCGAGCCGAAGCCCGTGTCGCGGCCGCGCCCGACGCTGTACGCCGGCGGTGAGTCGGAGGCGGCAAAGCAGCTGATCGCGCGCACCTGCGACGCGTACCTGATGCACGGGGACCCGCCCGAGCGGATCGGCGCCAAGGTGGCCGACCTGCGGGCCCGCCGCGAGCAGTTGGGACTTCCGCCCCTCAAGTTCGGGGTCGCGGGCTACGTCGTATGCCGGCCCACCGAGGCCGCCGCCCAGACCGAGGTGGCACGCATCACGGACGTGCGCCAGAGTGCGGCGGGCTACGCGAACTATCAGGAATGGATCGCCAACACCCAGCTCGAGCAGCGCGTCAGCCTGGAGGACTACTCGGTCTCGAACCGCGGGCTCAAGGCCGGGCTGGTGGGGACCCCTGAGCAGATCGCGCAGCGCATCCAAGCGTTCGAGCGGGCCGGGGTCGATCTGCTGCTGCTCCAGTTCAGCCCGCAGCACGAGGAGATGGAGCGGTTTGCGGCCGAGGTGATGGCCTTGACACCCTCCGCCCGCCGGGGTAACCTAGCTGGCCACGACCTGACACTCGGAACCCCATACTCGTGATGCCGTTCGCGCTCGTTCTCGTCCTGCTGCTGCTGGTCCTGCTGCTGAGCATTCCTGCTCAGGAGGGGTCGGCGGCGCGCGCAAAGATGACGTGAGCAACTAGCGAGACAGCAAAGCAATGCCAAGCGCCGCGGACCCCCAAGGTCCGCGGCTTTTTTTCACCTCACGGTTCGGAAAGGGACGGAGCGGTCGCCATGGAGAGAAACGTCAGCATCTTCGACACCACGCTGCGGGATGGCGAGCAGGCGCCAGGCAATTCCATGACGCCGGAGGCGAAGCTGCGCCTCGCCCTCCAGCTCGACACCCTGGGCGTGGACGTCATCGAAGCCGGGTTCCCGAGCGCGTCCCAGGGCGATCAGCAGGCCGTCCGCGGCGTGGCCGAAGCCGTGCGACGGTCCGCGGTGGCGGCGCTGGCGCGGTGCCACGACCGCGACATCGATCTCGCCGGGGAGGCGTTGCGGCCGGCCGCGCGACCGCGGGTGCACGTCTTCATCGCCACGTCGGACCTCCACCTCGAGCACAAGCTTAAGATCAGCCGCGCCGACTGCCTCGCTCGCGCCGAGGCGGCGATCCGTCGCGCCCGGCGCTACACCGACGACGTCGAGTTCTCGGCCGAGGACGCCACGCGCACCGACTTGGACTTCCTGTGCCGCGTGGTCGAGACCGCGATCGCGGCGGGGGCCAGGACGATCAACCTGCCCGATACCGTGGGCTACGCGCTGCCCGCCGAATATGGCGCGATGTTCAGCGCGGTACGTAGCCGCGTGCCGAACAGCGATCAGGTGGTGTTCAGCGCCCATTGTCACGACGACCTGGGCCTCGCGGTCGCCAACTCGCTCGCCGCCATCGAGGCCGGCGCCGGCCAGGTGGAGTGCACGATCAACGGCATCGGGGAACGCGCCGGCAACGCCGCACTCGAGGAGATCGTGATGGCGGGTCGGGTGCGCTCGCACGCCGTGGCATTCAAGTGCGGTGTGAACGCGAAGGAGATCTTCCGCACCAGCCAGCTCCTGTCCCACGTCATCGGCGTCTTCCCCCAGCCGAACAAGGCGGTCGTGGGCCGCAATGCATTCGCGCACGAAGCGGGCATCCACCAGCACGGCCTGCTGCAAAACGGCCTGACGTACGAGATCATCCGACCGGAGGAGGTCGGCGTGCCGCGCTCCACGCTGGTGCTCGGTAAGCACTCCGGCCGGCACGCGCTGGAGCGGCGCTATCAAGAGCTCGGATACGAGCTCGACGAGGCGACCCTCGCCAAGCTGTACGACGAGTTCACCACGCTGGCGGATCGCAAGCGGGAGGTGCTCGACGAAGATCTGCTGGCGCTGTTGCACGGCCGGTTCCACGACGCGCCCGAGGTGTACGGGCTCGCGCATCTGGAGGTAACGTGCGGGTCGACGCCCGCCTCCGCCCAGGTCCGGCTCACTGGCCCGTGGCTGGGCGAGCGCAGCGCGGCGGGGAGCGGCAACGGACCGATCGCCGCGGCCATCGCCGCGATCGGCGCGGTCGTCGAGCGCCCCATCGAGGTGTTGAACCTCACGATCCAATCGGTCACCCCCGGGGGGGACAGCCTGGGCCAGGTGCTGGTGCAGGTCCGCGTGGCCGGCAAGTCGCTGTCGGGGCACGGCGCGTCGACCGACATCGTCGAGGCGAGCGCGCGCGCGGTGCTGCACGCCCTCAACAAGGCGAGCTACGCCGACGAGCTGGAGGACCGCTCGCTCAACGCCATCTACCTCTGGGGAGTGTGAGCCGATGACCGAAACGCTCACGGGCGCGCAGATTCTGTGCCGCACCCTGCTCGAGGCCGGTGTCGACGTGATTTTCGGGTATCCCGGCGGCGCCATCATGCCGTTCTATCACGCGCTGGGAGACCATCCGGCGCTGCGCCATATCCTGGTGCGGCACGAGCAGGCGGCCGCGCACGCGGCAGACGGGTACGCCCGCGCCAGCGGGCGCGTGGGGGTGTGCGTGGCGACGTCGGGTCCCGGCGCCACGAACTTGGTGACCGGGCTCGCGACGGCCCACATGGACTCATCGCCGGTGGTGGCGATCACCGGGCAGGTGCCGCGCGCCATGATCGGGCGTGATGCCTTTCAGGAGACGGACATCGTCGGTATCACCCTGCCGATCACGAAGCAGAACTACCTCGTGCAGGACGTCACGGAGCTCGCGGGCGTGGTGCGGGAGGCGCTGGCGGTCGCCCAGCAAGGACGCCCCGGGCCGGTCTTGATCGACGTGCCGAAGGACGTCCAAAACCAGAAGACTACTTACACCCCGGGCGCAGCCGCGCGGGCCCCACTCGGCGACAAGAATACCCAGTCGCTTCGTGGGGCCCCCGCGGCTGCGCCCGGAGTGTCGGCCTCGGTCGAGGACGGGGTGCGCGAGGCCGCCCGCCTCATCGCCGCCGCCGAGCGCCCGCTGATCATGGTGGGGCACGGGGTGATCATCGGCAACGCCTACGCCGAAGTGCGCGCGCTGGCGGAGAAGACCGGTATCCCGGTGATCACCACGCTGCTCGGCATCAGCGCGTTCCCCGACGGCCACCCGCTGTTCCTCGGCATGCCGGGGATGCACGGCGAGGTGCGGGTGAACCGCGCCATCCAGCACGCCGACCTGATCGTGGGCATCGGGCTGCGGTTCGACGACCGCGTCACGGGCAATACCGCCGGCTTCGCGCCGCGGGCGCGCATCGTGCACATCGACCTGGACCGCGCCGAGATCGGGAAGAACGTGCCTGTGACGGTGGGGATCGTGGGCGACGCCCGCGACGTCACACACCGCCTGGCCGCCGTGGTGCAGCCCCGCACGTGCGAGCGCTGGCTCGCGGAGATCCACGACTTCACGCGACCGCGGGCGGCGGCGTTCCGGGGAGACCTGGCGCCCGAGACGATTCTCGCGTCACTGTACCAGGCGACCGAGGGACGCTGCACCATCGTGACCGACGTGGGCCAGCACCAGATGTGGGTCGCCAAGCTGTATCCGTACCGCGAGCCCAACTCGCACATCACGTCGGGCGGCCTCGGCACCATGGGGTTCGCGGTCCCCGCCGCCATGGGCGTGCACCTCGCCCGGCCGGGGGAGACGGTCTGGGCGATTTCGGGCGACGGCGGTTTCCAGATGAACATGGCCGAGATTGCGACCATGGTGCAGGAGCGGCTGCCGGTAAAGATGGCGATCTTCAACAACGGGTATCTCGGGATGGTGCGGCAGTGGCAGCAGTTCTTCCACGGGAAGCGGTATTCTTGCACGCCGATCTGGAGCCCTGACTATGTCAAACTTGCCGAGGCATACGGGATCCCGGGGTGGCGCGTGAAGGAAGCGGCGGAGCTCCCGGACGTCGTGGCCCAGGCGAACGATTACTCCGGGCCGGCGCTGGTCGAGTTCGTGATCGAGCAGGAGGCGAACGTGTACCCGATGATCCCCCCCGGCGGCTCGCTCTCGGAGCCGATCGAAACCGCGCCGGCGTCGGCGGGCGACTGAGCCAGCGCATGCCGGACTCGCATACCGTCGCGGTACTGCTGGACGACGCGCTGCTGACGCTGAATCGCGCCGTGGGTGTGCTGCGCCGGCGCAATGTTCCGATCGAGCGTGTCGCGCTGCGGCCCACCGCGACCGCGGGGGTATCGCAGCTGACGTTCATTCTGAAGGCGGACGCCGCCACCGCCGATCGCGTCGCGCAGCAATTCCACAAGATCGTCGGCGTGCGCGACGTCGTGCTGGCGGCGACCGAAGAATCCACTAGGGAGGTGCAATCATGAGTTCGTCTGGAGTGCGCGTCTTCTACGACGCGGACGCCGACCTGACCCGGCTGCGGGATCGCGTGGTGGCCGTCATCGGATACGGCAGTCAGGGCCACGCGCATGCGCTCAACCTGCGCGACAGCGGAGTGCGAGTGATCGTCGGGCTGCGCCCGGGCGGAGCGTCCTGGGAGCGCGCGCGGGCGGAGGGCCTGGACGTGCGGCCGATCGCCGACGCCGCGGCCGCCGCCGGCGTCGTGATGGTGCTCGTTCCCGACCAGGAGGCGCGCGCCGTGTACGAGGCCGGCATCGCTCGCAGCCTCGGACCGGGAAAGACACTGCTGTTCGCGCACGGCTTCAACATTCATTTTGGGGAGATCGTGCCGCCGCCCTCGGTGGACGTGGCGATGATCGCCCCCAAGTCCCCCGGCCACATGGTGCGGAGCGAGTACCAGGCGGGTCGCGGCGTTCCGGCGCTCGTGGCCGTGCAGCGCGACGCCAGCGGCCACGCGCTCGCCGACGCCCTCGCCTACGCCGCCGGGATCGGCTGCACGCGGGCGGGCGTGCTCGAGACGTCGTTCAAGGAAGAGACGGAGACCGATCTGTTTGGCGAGCAAGCCGTGCTGTGCGGCGGCGTGACCGCGCTCGTTCAGGCGGGGTTCGAGACGCTCACCAACGCGGGCTACGCGCCGGAGATCGCCTACTTCGAGTGCCTGCACGAACTGAAGCTGATCGTCGACCTGATGTATCGCGGCGGGATGGGCTTCATGCGGCGCTCGATCAGCGACACGGCGGAGTACGGGGATTACACGCGCGGTCCCAAGATCGTCACCGACGAAGTGCGGGCCGCCATGCGCCGCATGCTGGCCGACATCCAGTCCGGCAGCTTCGCGCGCGAGTGGATCGGTGAGGCGCGCGGCGGCGCCGCGCGCTTCCAGGCCCTGCGCCGGGCCGAGGCCGAGCACCCCATCGAGCGGGTGGGGGCCAAGTTGCGCGCGATGATGCCGTGGACGGAAGAGGGGAAGGCAGCGGCGTCCGGACCCGGGGCCAGGGGCCCGGGAAAGGCACGCGAGCCCCGAACTCCGAATCCCGAGCCCCTCAGGGCATGACGCCCCGCACGCTCTTCCGGAAGGTGTGGGACGCGCACGTCGTCCACCGGTTTCCGGAGGGGCCGGCGCTGTTGTACGTGGACCTTCACCTGGTCCACGAAGTGACGTCACCCCAGGCGTTCGAGGGCCTGCGACAGGCCGGCCGCCGCGTGCGCCGGCCCGAGCTGACCGTGGCGACCGTGGACCACAACGTGCCCACGGGCGACCGCGCGCTGCCGATCGAGGACCCGGTCTCCGCGCGGCAGCTGGACGCCCTGGCCGCGAACGCCCGCGAATTCGGCGTGGAGCTGTTCGACCTGCGATCACCCAGCCAGGGCATCGTGCACGTGATCGGCCCCGAGCAAGGGCTCACCCAGCCGGGGATGATCATCGTGTGCGGGGACTCGCACACCTCGACGCACGGAGCGTTCGGGGCCCTGGCCGTGGGGATCGGCACGAGCGAGGTGGAGCACGTCCTCGCGACGCAGTGCCTCGTCTGGTCCGAGCCGCGCACCATGGAGGCGCGCCTCACCGGCACGGCCGGACCGGGCGTCACGGCCAAGGATCTCATTCTCGCGTTGATCGGCTCCATCGGTACCGCCGGTGCGACCGGGCACGTCATCGAATACACCGGGGACGCGATCCGCGCGCTCTCGATGGAGGAGCGGATGACGGTGTGCAACATGTCGATCGAGGCGGGCGCGCGGGCCGGGATGATCGCCCCGGACGAGACGACCTTCGCCTATCTGGCGGGGCGGCCGCGGGCGCCCACGGGCGCGGCGTGGACCCGCGCCGTTGAGGCGTGGCGCGGGCTCCAGAGCGACCCCGGCGCGACGTACGACCGCCGAGTCACACTCGACGCCGCCCGAGTCCCGCCTCAGGTGACGTGGGGGACGAGCCCCGGCATGGTCACGGGAGTCACCGGCGCCGTGCCCGATCCGGCGGACTACCCGACCGACGACGAGCGGCGCGCCGTGTCGCGGGCCCTCGAATACATGGGCCTCGAGCCCGGCACCCCCCTCGCGGGACTGCCGATCGACCGGGTGTTCCTCGGCTCCTGCACCAACGGCCGGATCGAGGATCTGCGCGCCGCGGCCCAGGTGGTGCGGGGCCGGCGCGTGGCGTCCGGAGTGCGGGCGATGGTGGTTCCGGGATCACAGTTGGTCCGCGCCCAGGCGGAGCGCGAGGGGCTCGATCGGGTGTTCCGTGAGGCCGGGTTCGAGTGGCGCAACGCCGGGTGCTCGATGTGTCTGGGGATGAATCCCGACATTCTCCAGCCTGGGGAACGTTGCGCCTCGACCTCCAACCGCAATTTCGAGGGGCGTCAGGGGCGCGGTGGTCGCACGCATCTGATGAGCCCGCCCATGGCGGCGGCCGCCGCGGTGGCGGGCCGGCTCGTCGACGTGCGCGAATGGGCGTGGGAGAGGGAGGGGGAGCGGGAGCGGGCCGCGTCGTGATCGAGCCTTTCGTCCGCCACACCGGCGCCGTGGCCGCGCTGCCTCGCGCCGACGTGGACACCGACCAGATCATTCCGAAGCAGTTCCTGAAGCGGGTGGAGCGCACCGGCTTCGGTCCCGCCCTGTTCTACGATTGGCGCTTCCGGCCCGACGGCAGCTTGAATCCCGCATTCGAGCTCAACCGGCCCGAGGCCCAGGGCGCCACCATCCTCGTCGCCGGGGCGAACTTTGGGTGCGGCTCATCGCGGGAGCACGCCGTGTGGGCCCTCTCCGAGTACGGCTTCCGCGCCATCCTCGCCCCATCGTTCGCGGACATCTTCTACGCGAACTGCTGCCAGAACGGAGTGTTGGCGGTGTGCCTCTCACCCGAGGAGATCGCGGAGCTGCTGCGCCGCCACGCGGCCGGGGGCGGGGGCGGGGGCGGGGTCTACCGGCTTTCGATCGATCTTGCGGAGCAGCGCGTGGAGGACGGGGCGGGCTTCGCCGCCCGGTTCGCCATCGAGGCCTACCGCCGGGAGATGCTGCTGCACGGGCTCGACGAGATCGGGCGGACGCTGCTGGTGGATAGTGAAATCGCGGCGTTCGAATGCGGCATGCGGAATGCGGAGTGCGGAATTGACGAACGGCCTTCGGGACCAAGGGAGAGGTCGTGAAGACGTACACGATCGCCGTGTTGCCGGGGGACGGGATCGGTCCGGAGGTTACTGCGGAAGGCGAGCGCGTGCTCCAGGCGGCGGGCCAGCGCTTCGGGATCACGTTCACCCTGTCGCATTTTCCAGTGGGGGCGGCGGGAGTGGCCGCTGCGGGCGATCCGCTGCCGGAAGAGACGCGCGCCGCCGTCCGGCGCGCCAACGCGGTGCTGCTGGGCGCGGTGGGAGCGCCGGGGCTCGAGCACGCTCCCCGGCACTTGAAGCCCGAGACCGGCCTGCTTGCGCTGCGCGCCCTGCTGGGTGTGTACGCCAACCTGCGCCCCGTGACCGTGCTCGCGCCCCTGGTGGACCGCTCGCCCGTCAAGCCGGATCGGCTGCGCGGCGTCGACGTGCTGATCGTGCGGGAGCTCACGGGCGGGCTGTATTACGGCGAGCCGCGCGGCCGGGACTCAGGCGGGTCCCGCGCCGTCAACACATTGGTCTACACCACGCCCGAGATCGAGCGGGTCGCGCGGGTCGCGTTCGAGGCCGCGCGGCGCCGCCGCCGCCTCGTCACCTCGGTCGACAAGGCCAACGTGCTCGAGGTCTCGCAGCTGTGGCGCGACACGGTCACGGCTGTGGGCCGCGAGTATCCCGATGTCCGACTGGAGCACCTGTACGTGGACTATGCGGCGATGCGCCTCGTCAGTAATCCTGCTGCCTTCGACGTGCTGCTGACCGAGAACATGTTCGGCGACATCCTGAGCGACGAGGCGGCGGTGCTGGTGGGCTCGCTCGGCCTCTTGCCGTCGGCGTCACTCGGCGCGGGGGCGGGGTTGTTCGAGCCGATCCACGGCTCGGCACCCGACATCGCGGGGAGGGGAGTCGCCAACCCGATCGGCGCGATCGCGTCAGTCGCGATGCTGCTGCGCTACGGGCTCCGGCTGCCGGAGGCGGCGGACGCGGTGGAGCAGGCGATCGGCACGGTGCTCGCTGCCGGAGCGAGGACGCGGGACATTGCGGCAGCCGGTGAGCCGGTCATGGGGACGCGAGAGATGGGAGAACGGATCGCCAACCTAGTGCGGAGTGCGGAGTGCGGAGTGCGGAGTGAAGACACGCCCGTAAACTCCGCACTCCCCACTCCGCACTCCGCACTCGAATGACCCTCCGCAGCAGCCTGATCACGCAGGGCACCCAACGCTCCCCCAACCGCGCCATGCTGCGGGCCGTCGGGTTCGGCGACGGCGATTTCACGAAGCCGATCGTGGGCGTCGCCAACGCGTACAGCACGCTGACCCCGTGCAACTTGGGGCTCGACGTGCTGGCGCGGCGCGCCGAGGCCACGCTGCGGACGCTCGGCGTGATGCCGCAGCTGTTCGGGACGATCACCGTGAGCGACGGGATCTCGATGGGGACCGAGGGGATGAAGTACTCGCTCGTGTCCCGCGAGGTGATCGCCGACTCGGTCGAGACCGTGTGCGGCGCCCAATGCATGGACGGCGTGCTCGCGGTCGGCGGGTGCGACAAGAACATGCCCGGCGCGATGATCGCCATCGCGCGCCTGAACATCCCGGCGGTGTTCGTGTACGGCGGCACGATCAAGCCCGGCCACTACGCGGGCCGCGACCTGACGGTCGTGAGCGCGTTCGAAGCGGTCGGCGAATTCAGCGCCGGCAAGATCGACGCCGCCGAGCTGCTCCAAGTCGAGCGACACGCCTGCCCGGGTGCCGGCTCGTGCGGCGGGATGTTCACGGCGAACACTATGTCCTCGGTGATCGAGGCGATGGGGATGAGCCTGCCGTACTCCTCCACCATGGCGGCCGAGGATGCCGAGAAGGCCGAGAGCGCCGCGCAGTCGGCTGCGGCGCTGGTGGAAGCGATCCGCCGAGACCTGCGGCCGCGCCAGATCATGACGCGCCAGGCGTTCGAGAACGCCATCGCCGTCACGATGGCGATCGGCGGCTCGACCAATGCCGTGCTGCATCTCCTCGCCATCGCCCGCGCGGCCGGTGTGCCGCTCGTGCTCGATGACTTCGAGACGATCCGCGCGCGGGTTCCCGTGCTGTGCGATCTCAAACCCTCGGGCCGGTTCGTCGCCACCGATCTGCACCGGGCCGGCGGGATCCCCCAGGTAATGAAGATTCTCCTGACCCACGGCGTGCTGCACGGTGACGCCCTCTCGGTCACCGGTCGGACGGTCGCCGAGGTGCTGAGGGACGTTCCCGACTCGCCGCGGCGCGATCAGGAGGTGATCCGGCCGTGGGAGCGTCCGCTCTATCCCAAGGGACACCTCACGATCCTGCGCGGCAACCTCGCTCCGGAAGGGGGTGTCGCCAAGATCAGCGGCGTGAAGGCGCTCAAGATGACGGGCCCGGCGCGCGTATTCGACTCCGAGGAGGCGTGCCTCGATGCGATTCTCAAGGGACGGGTCAAGCGCGGCGACGTGATCGTGATTCGCTACGAGGGGCCGAAGGGTGGCCCCGGGATGCGCGAGATGCTCTCTCCCACCTCGGCGCTCATCGGGGCGGGGCTGGGAGACGCGGTGGGGCTCATCACCGACGGGCGATTCTCCGGCGGCACGTACGGCTTGGTGGTCGGCCACGTCTCGCCCGAGGCGGCGGTCGGCGGACCGATCGCGCTGGTGCAGGAGGGCGATCGTATCACGATCGACGCCGAGCGGCGGCGGCTCGACCTCGACGTGCCGGAGGCGGAGCTGGCCCGGCGGCGGGCGAGCTGGACGGCGCGCGCGCCGGCGTACACATCGGGGGTGTTGGCGAAATACGCCAAGCTGGTGTCGAGCTCGAGCCTCGGGGCCGTGACCGACGGCTGAACTTGACCAATTTGGTCAAATGCGGTATCCTTCCTACATGCGTCGTCACAAGAAAGCCGCTTCGGTGCGCGAGCCCGTGAGCCTATACGAGGCGAAGACCCATCTCTCCGAGCTGGTCGAGCAGGCCGCCCAGGGGCGGGAGATCGTCATCGCCAAGTCCGGCAAGCCCAAGGCCCGCCTGGTTCCGCTCGCGCCCAAAGACACGCGTCACCTGCGCAAGCCCGGCAGAGGGAAGGGCAGGGGCTGGATCGCCGACGACTTCGACGCTCCGTTGCCGCCCGAGGTTTTGCGGTTGTTTACCGGTGAATCCGAGTGAGGCTGCTGCTCGACACCAACGCGCTGGTTCGGTGGCACCTCGAAAAGCTTCGGCCCGCCGCAGTCCGTACCGTGCGGCGGGCCGAACTTGTAGCGGTGAGCGCGATCAGCGCCTGGGAAATCGCCATCAAGCGGGCCCTGGGCAAGCTCAAATTCGCGGATCCCGTGGAGCAGGTCGTCACAGAGAACGGGTTCGTCGCCCTCGCGGTGACCGTGCGGCACGGCGATCTATTGCGTGATCTACCGTTGCATCACGCCGACCCGTTCGACCGGCTGCTCATCGTGCAGGCGCTGGACGAAGGACTCACGATCCTCACCTCGGATCGGTCGTTCGAGCCCTATCGGGTGCCGGTGGTATGGGCGTGAGGGAGGCGGGTCGTGAGGGGCACCCTTCACGATCGGCGTAACATCCAATACAACAGGCCATTCACGTCCGCCAGGCCGACGCTGAAGTCGGCACGCGGCGCCCCCTGCACCCCCGCGTCGCGGCTCGGAAACACGCGTACCCCGATGCGGAGCTTGTCGGCGAGTAAGTACCAGGTGACGGGGATCGACCACACCGGCTCGGCTCCGATGGGGTTGCCCCGCCAGCGCCCGAACACCTCGACCCCCGCCTCCACACCCGACCACACTGTGCTGGTGCGCTTCCAGTGCAGAGCGGGACCGACTGCCCAGCGGTATCGGTCGACGTCGCTGGCGGGGTCTCCCGTCAGGTGCAGCGGCACTGCATCGAGCGCCAGCGCCCACGGATTGCTGAGGTGCAGCGTCGGCCGGTATCCCAGCTCGAATCCGCGACTCTTCGTATTGACGCTCACATAGTTGGGAAGAAGCGTGGCGAGCCACGCCTTCCCGGCTCGCTGGGGGACGGACGATGTGTTCAGGTCAAGCCCGCGACGATACCGGTAGGCGATGCCCGATTGAAACACGGCCTCACTCAGCGCCGCCACACCAGCCCAATCCTTTTCGCCTGCACGCTTGCGTGCCCGCTCCACCTTCCAGAGCTGGTGCAGCATGAGTCCAAGCTTGCCCGCCAGGAAGCGCTCCGGGTTTTCGACGAACCGCTCGAAGCTCTGGTCCATATCGCAGCGGATCGGCGACTCAAGCCAGTTTTCGGGTGCGCAGGTCTTCCCGCGACTGACCGCCCGGCCGACCGCGCGGCGTAGCGTATCGTTCGCAAGGCGCCGCAACATGGTGCGAAAGCCGTCCCGGCAGAGAACACTGACGATCGGGTCTCCATGGCGGCACTGGGCGTTGTCGAACCGCTCCTCCTCGAGCCGGAAGTGCTCCCGCAGCAGCCCGAGGACCACGCCGTCGCGGGCGCGTGCTCCACCTGGCGTGACGGCTGTGGTATCCCGGACCTGCCACTCTCGCTGATAGAGCGACCGCAGCACGGTGCGCGGGAGCCGGTCGGCGCCCCAATCGAGCGCGTTGGTCTCCACGAGATCGTGCAGGCGGCGCTCGACGCACGGCGAATCGGTTCCGCTCCCCCGGCAGGCTTCGCGCGCGAAGAACGACAGCGCATCGTAGATCCCCAGATAGAAGTCGTACTCACGAAACGGCCTTCCCAGGAATGCGGCGAACGAACCCAGCCGCTCTCCGACCACGAGGAAGCGGCGCTCGGTGGCCTTGATGTTCTCGCGCGCGAACACGGCGGGCGCCCGGGCGAGCAGTCGCCCAAACGCCTGTAGCTCGTACTGCCGCGCGGCCGGTACCGCGCCGGCGAAGAGGTCCAGTAGTGCGGCGATGCCACCCGTCGCCGCTGCTGGTTTCCCCGCTGTGAGTTTGGCCCGGCCGAGCCGGCCGCTCTGGCGGTCGGGATCGATGAAGAGCAACAGGGCGTTGGTATCCGGGGCACGCGGGTTCTTCCAGATCGTCTCATCATAGATCCCCGCCGCGAGGTCGATGGGGTTGTTGTCGAAGATCCCGCCGTCGGAAAAGAGTGCGCTGTCGGGTGGCGGGCGGCCGCACCCGGCGCCAGGCTCCGTTGCGCGCTTGAGCCAGACCGGCGCGAAGGCACCGGGAAACGCGGAGGACGCTTCGATCAATGAGAAGACCTCACGGTGATCGATCAACCCATGGCAATCGGGTAAAGGGAGCAGGGCGCCGAGGGCTCCGTTGCTCAGCACGTCGGCGGACGGCGCCTGGAACTCGAGGGTCGCTCCGCGATTGCGCAGCACCACCAGCGCGGCATAACGCTGCGTGCGCGCGTACAGACTCGGGGAAATGGCGACGGACTCGGCGGCGACTCGCGTGATCGTCGCCCCGACCGGAATGGCGCAACCCTGCGGCGAGGAGGACGCGGGCACGTCGTCCATCGCGGCCCTGACGGTGTCGAACAGCACGCGATCGAAATAGCGCCGACTGAAGAGCGCCTTGGTGGTGTCGCTCTGGTCGTAGCGCTCGAGCGGAAACAGCTGATCGATCCCGGTGCGCACCCAGACCTTCCACAGGAGACTCTGCTCCGGGGCGGTTGGGGCGCTGGTGCGGCACCATTCGATGGCGGCGAGGAATCCGTTGATGTTGCCGGCTGAGGCTCCCGTCACCACCCTGAGATCGTAGCGCGGCAGGTTCCAGACTCGGCGGAGTGAATCACGGGCCGTGAGCTTGAACACCTCCAGCAGCCCCCAGTTCAAGCCGGCCTCATACGACCCCAGGCTGACTCCGCCGCTGATCGTGAGGAGGACGGATACCCGTTGTGTGTCGCGCTGCAGTTGTCCCCTGGCAACGCTCGCCCACAAGAGGAGCGCGCAGCTGTACCACACGGGGCGAAGAGCTCGCACAGGGTCATCTTACCACGACCCCCACTCGTGAGAGTGTTCGTTTCTGGGACGGCCAATCCCACAAGCGACCAAGCGAGCACCTGCCCCTCTCTCGCACCTCGCGTAAGTGCCTGCGAATACTGTGATTCGCTCACGCCCGCGTGGCATACTGCCTGCTAATGGAGGGTGTGGAACTCGAGTCACGTCTCGTTTGATCGGGGGTTCGCCTGGACATTCCCCGTCCACCTGCACCCAAGCACCGCCGCTACGTGCAAGGCGGGATCGCCGCCGGGGCCGTGATCCTCTTAACGGTCTTCCTGACGAGCCTGAAGCCCGCCGCGCCCACCGTGGACCGGGCGACCCTGTACGTCGATTCGGTGCGCCGCGGCGAGATGGTGCGCGAGGTGCGCGGGCCCGGCACGCTGGTGCCCGAGCACATCCGCTTCATCACGGCACTCGCCGCCGGCCGCGTCGATCGGGTGCTCGCTCAACCGGGGCAGCATGTGAAACCTGAAACCGTGTTGCTCGACCTGTCCAACCCCGACGTGCAGATCCAGGCGCTCCAGGCCGAGCAGCAGTTGGCGGCAGCCCGCGCCGAGCTGGTGAGCCAGCACACCAATCTTGAGAATCAGCGACTGACGCAGACGGGTCTCGTCGCGACCACGCGCACCGAGTACTTGAACGCGAAGCGGGAGGCAGAAGTCGCCGAGTCGCTCGGCGCTCACGGCGGCATGTCGCGCAACGAGGCGGCGCTGGCCCGGGACAAGGCGGTGGAGTTCGAGACGCGCTATAGCATCGAGCAACAGCGCCTGGCCTTGATGGCCGAAACGATCGACTCCCAGCTCGCCGTGCAGCGGTCGCAGGTAGACCGGCTGCGCGCTGTCGCGGAGTTCCAGCAGAATGTGCTGCGGTCGCTCCAAGTCCGGGCGGGCGACTCGGGCGTGGTCTCCGACTTGACCCTCCAGCTCGGCCAATACGTGCTTGGCGGGACGATGCTCGCCAAGGTGGTCCAGCCTGGGAAGCTCAAGGCGGTGCTCCAGATCCCCGAGACGCAGGCGAAGGACGTGACGATCGGCCAGAAGGCGGCGATCGACACGCGCAACGGGATCATTCCCGGTCACGTGATCCGGAGCGATCCCAATGCGATCAACGGCACCGTGGCGGTGGACGTGGCGCTCGAGGGCACGGCTCCGGGGGCGCGACCCGACCTGAGTGTGGACGGGACGATCGAGATCGAGCGGCTGGAGCGCGTGCTCTACACCGGCCGGCCGGCCTACGGCCAGCCCAACAGCACGATCGGGATGTTCAAGCTCACCGATGACGGACACTACGCGACGCGCGTGCAGGTGCAGGTGGGGCGCAGCTCGGTCAACACGATCGAGGTGATGCGCGGGCTCAACGTGCGCGATTCGGTGATCCTGTCGGACATGTCGCAATGGGACAACGTGGACCGGGTTCGGATCAAGCGATAGGAGACGCGATGGCCAGCAACGGCTCGCTCATTCAGCTCCAGGGGATCAAGAAGGTCTTCTACACCGACGAGGTCGAGACCCATGCGCTCGCGGACGTGCATCTCGAGATCAAACAGGGCGACTACGTCTCGATCGCGGGGCCGTCGGGGTGTGGGAAGACGACGCTGCTCTCGCTGCTCGGCCTGCTCGACACGCCGACCGAGGGGACCTACCTGCTCGAAGACCGACCGGTTGCGAATCTCTCCGCCGCCGAGCGGGCCAGAATAAGGAACCGGCGCATCGGATTCATTTTCCAGGCGTTCAACCTGATCGGCGACCTGACCGTGTACGAGAACGTCGAGCTGCCGCTCACCTACCGCGGCATGGGCGGCGCCGAGCGCAAGCAGCGGTCGCAGGCGGCGCTCGAGCGGGTGGGGATGTCGCACCGCTCGAAGCACTATCCGGCGCAGCTCTCGGGGGGACAGCAGCAGCGCGTCGCGGTCGCCCGTGCCGTCGTGGGTGATCCCGCGATCCTGCTCGCCGACGAGCCGACGGGAAACCTGGACTCGACCAACGGCGAGGCGGTGATGGAGCTGTTGCGGGAGCTGCACCGCGGCGGGGCGACGGTATGCATGGTCACGCACGATCCACGCTACGCGCAGCATGCGGACCGTACGGTGCAGCTGTTCGACGGGCGGGTGGTGGAAGAGCAGGGGTCGGGGGTCGGGGGTCAGGGAAGGACGACACCGACTCGAGCGCTCTAACCCCCGACCCCTGGTCCCTGAGCCATGCTCCACGACCTCCGCTACGGCATGCGGATCCTTCGAAAGAACCCGACCTTCGCGCTCGTGGCGATCCTGGCCCTGGCGCTCGGCACCGGCGCCAACGCGGCGATTTTCCAGCTCGTCAACGCGCTCCGTCTCCGCTCGCTTCCCGTCGAGCAGCCCAATGAGCTCCTGTCGATTGGGATCGACCAGCACGGCAAGGGGCGGGTGGGCAGGGGGTATCCGGGCCGGTCGATTTTCACCGAGCCGCTGTGGCAAGAGATCCGCTCGCAGCAGCAGGCCTTCGCGTCGCTGTTCGCCTGGGGCAACGGCAGATGGGATCTGTCCGCCGAAGGAGAGGCGGTTCCTGCGTTTGGGTTCTACGTCAGCGGAGGTTTCTTCGACGCCCTTGGGGTGCACGCTCGCCTCGGTCGCCTGTTGACGGAGCTAGACGATCAAAAGGGATGCGGCTCGCCCGGCGTGGTGCTGTCGCATGGGTTCTGGCAGGCCCGGCTCGGAGGGCACCCGGCTGTGATCGGGCAGACGATCATGCTGGACCGACGACCGTTCCAGGTGATCGGGGTCACGCCGGCGGGCTTCTTCGGTGTGGAGGTCGGCCGCACGTTCGACGTGGCACTCCCGCTCTGCGCCGAGGCGCTGCTGCGCGGCGAACAGGCAGGAACCGGCCGGCGTGCTGTCTGGTGGCTCGACATCATGGGACGTCTGAAGCCGGGCTGGACGGTGGAGCGAGCCCAGGCACAGGTCGCTGCCATTTCACCCGGCGTGTTCCAGGCAACGGTGGCGCCGACCTACAGCGCCGACTGGGCAAAGAACTACACGTCGTTCACGCTCACGGCGAGACCTGCCGGTACCGGCGTGTCGAACCTGCGGAGCGCGTATGCGACTCAGCTGTGGGCGCTGCTGGGCGCCACGGGGCTCGTACTGCTACTCACCTGCCTCAATCTCGCGAACCTGATGCTGGCGCGCTCCACCGTCCGCGGCCAGGAGGTCGCCGTGCGTCTGGCGATTGGCGCGTCGCGGCGTCGCGTGGTCCGTCAGATGTTGTCCGAGAGTGTGCTGCTCGCTGGATTGGGCGCCGTGGGCGGGCTGCTGCTCGCCCGCTGGATCAGCCAGACGCTGGTGCTGTTCCTCAACGCGCGCGGCAACAGAATCTTCCTAGACCTGACGCCAGACTGGCGCGTGTTTGCGTTCCTCGCCACCGTCACGTTCTTCACGTGCGTGCTGTTCGGCCTCAGCCCGGCGCTCAAGGCCACTCGCCGTGATGTGGCGAATGCCATGCAGCCCGGCGGCCGATCGTCGACCGAAGGACACGAGGCGCTCGCGCTGCGGCGCGGGCTGGTGGTCGTGCAGGTCGCGCTCTCGATGGTGATCGTGGTCGGCGCGCTGCTCTTCGGGCGCACCTTGAAAAACCTCGCCGCGGTCGACCTGGGCTTCGATCCCGACGTAGTGGTGGTGGCGGTCGACCTGAGCCGAACCGCGGTGCGGCCCGAGGCGCGGAGGCAGACCTTCGCCGCCATCGTCACGCGCCTCCAGCAGGTCCCCGGCGTTCGCCACGCCGCTGAGGCATTGATCGTGCCGCTCGACGGCAGTGATTGGAACGGACGCATCGTCACGGGCGGTGCGGTGCAGGACGGCGACGCGCACTTCGACGAAGTCGGCGGCAACTACTTTCGTGTGATGGGGACGCCGCTCCTCGCGGGACGGACGTTCGACGGTCGAGACCGGCCCGACGCGGCGAAGTCGGCCATCGTGAACGAGACGTTCGCACGACGGTATTTCCAGAACGCCGATCCAATCGGGAAGACATTCCAGATGGAGCTGCCGCCCGGCAGCCCGCAGCCCACCTACCATATCGTCGGACTGGTCCGGGATGCGAAATTCCTCGAGGTACGGGAGGAGCGCACCTCCGCGGCACTCAGGTTCTCGGCCAACGAATCGAGCGCGACGTTTCTGCCGATCGCCTACCTCGCCGTATCGCAGGACAGCGCGCCGCCTCCGGATCTTCGCATCGTGCTCCGCTCCGCCGTGCCCCCGGCGTCCCTCACCCATGCGTTGACGCGCGCCATCACCGAGGTCGCGCCCGCCTCCGCTGTCTCGTACGACGCTGTGTCGAACTACATCGACAGGTTGCTCGTCACGGAGCGCTTGATGGCCTGGCTGTCCGGATGCTTCGGTGTCCTGGCCATGCTGATCGCGGCGATCGGGCTGTACGGCGTGATGTCATACCTCGTGACGCGCCGCCGGATCGAGATCGGCGTTCGCATGGCGCTCGGCGCGGAGCCGCGCACCATCATCCGCATGATGTTCGCGGAATGCGGCGTGCTGTTGGCCAGCGGCATCGCCGTCGGCGCGGGGCTCGCCGGCGTGACGCTGCGGTATGCGGCCGCGCTGCTGTACGGTTTGACTCCCTTGGATGCGTCATCCTTCGCGCTCGCTATCGGCGGGCTGGGCTTGGCGAGCGTGTTCGCAACATGGCTCCCTGCGCGCCGCGCTTCCAGGCTCGCTCCCACAGTGGCGCTGCGGGAGTAGCATGCTCCAAGACCTGCGCTTCGCGCTCCGCGGTTTCCGCCGTGCTCCGGCCTTCGTTGCAACGGTGGCGCTCACGATCGCGCTCGGCCTGGGCCTGAACACGAGCGTCTTCACGATTTTCGACGCCTACGTCCTGCGGCCGCTCGCGATCCGCGACCCCGGCTCCCTCTTTGAGGTGTTTTTCCAAGACCGCCGCGGCTGGGGCAAGAGCCTGTCCTGGCGGCAGTATCAGGATCTGCGCGCGCTGCCGATCTCGTCGGAGAGCTTCGCGCACAACAGCGCGTTCGCACGCTCCGAGCGCGGTCCCATGCTCGGCAATGTTGTGACGGGCGACGCGTTTCGCGTGCTCGGCGCCGCTCCCGCGCTCGGCCGCACGCTCCTTCCGGAAGACGCGACGCTCCCGCACGGCGAGCCGGTGTTGGTCCTGAGCTACGATGCGTGGCGGGGGAAGTTTGGCGGAGACTCGGGGCTAGTTGGCCGCAAGATCGTCGTGCACGGCATTCCTCTCACCGTGGTGGGCGTGGCGGCGAAGCGGTTCACGGGCATCGGCCGCACCCTGCCGCCGGACTTCTGGGCCCCCGTTACCCTGCTCAGTCGCTTGGAGGGAAGCGACGATCTCTTCGGCGCGAAAGAGCCCGAGGTGCTGCGCGCGGTGCTACGCCTCAAGCCCGGAGTGGACGAGCGGCAGGCCCGCGCCGCGCTCCTGACCTGGGCCGCGAACGCCACCGCGGCCCTGCCCGACTCGCTCCGCTGGACCCACGTCGATCTCGTCTCGGTGGCGAGCGCGCTCGCGCTTACGCCCGAGACGATCGCCATGTTCACGCCGGCGGTGGTCGCGTTCGGGCTCGTCCTGCTCATCGCCTGCGCCAACGTGGCCAACGTGATGCTGGCGCGCGGCATCGCCCGGCAGCGTGAGATCGGGATTCGGCTGGCGCTGGGCGCCGCTCGGGAGCGGCTCGTGCGTCAGCTTCTCACCGAGAGCGCGCTCCTCGCGATCCCGGCGGCGATGCTCGGGTACGGCATATCCCGTGTGACCATCGATGCCGGTGTGCGCCTCATGTTTGCGAGCGCGCCGGCTGAGTTCACGCCATACCTGCGCGTCATCCCACTCTCCCCCGACGTCCGCGTCTTCGGCTTCCTGCTCCTGGTGGCGCTCGCGTCGGTGCTCGCCTTCGGGTTGGTCCCGGCCCTGCAGGCGACGCGTCCCCAGATCGTGCAGGCTTCGCGCGGCGACGTCGACCGGACCTCCCGGCCGGGCCGCATGCGTACGACTCTCGTCGTGGGCCAGATCGGCATCTGCTGCCTACTGCTGATCGTCACCGGCGTCCTGCTGCGCGGCGCTCGCAAGGCAGATCGCCTCCCGACGGGCATGCGCACGAGCGACGTCGTCGAGCTCGATCTGGACGACCATGCCCGCGCCGCGGCACTGCGGCGACTCCGGTCCGAGCCGATCGTCGCCGACCTCGGTGCGTCCATGAAGGCGCCGCTCGATGGCATGTACCCGTCGCTGGGGGTGCGCGTGTCGGGTGCGCCGCGCATCGCAGTCGCGGGCGTCGATTTCGTGGACGCCGGTTTCTTCCGCGTGCTCGACGTTCCGATTGTGCGCGGCCGCGCGTTCACCGCCGACGAGGAGCGCCAGGCGGCGCCGGTCGCCGTCGTCAGCGAAGCGGCGGCGCTCGCGCTCTGGCCCGGGGGCGATCCCATCGGGCAGTTCGTAGTGCAGAGCGCCGAGCCGCCACGCCAGTCGGCGCTGGCGCGCGTGCGGTCGGCCCGGGTGATCGGCGTTTCGCGGAACGCGGTGAGCGGCTGGATCGGTACGGGCCTCGAGCGGCCGGTGATCTATTACCCGACGCGCGCCGACTCCGCGGGCACGAAGATCCTCGCCCGCGTGAGCGGCGACGCGAGCCAGGCGCGGCAGCGCATCGACCGCGACATTGGCGCCGTCGATCAGAGCGCCGTGATCGAGATTCACACGCTGGAGGACTATCTCGCCGTGCAGCGCTGGCCGTTCAAGATCTTCTCCTGGGCCGCGTCCGCCATCGGCGCGATCGCGCTCCTGCTCACGCTCATCGGCATCTATGGGGTGCTCTCCTACCTGGTGGCGCAGCGGACCAAGGAGATCGGCATCCGCATGGCGCTCGGCGCCACCGTACCTGCCGTGGTGGGCCATGTGGTGCAGCAAGCGTTTCGCTATGCCGCCATCGGGATCGCAGCCGGCAGCGTGCTCGCGCTCGGCGTCTCGAAGCTGTTCGCGTCGGTCCTATTTATCGTCGACACGTTCGATCCAGCGGGATACGCGTTCGGCGCGGCAGTGGTGCTGGCCGCGTGCCTGCTGGCGGCGTGGGCGCCGTCGCGGCGGGCGGCTCGGGTGGATCCGCTGGATGCGCTGAGGCACGAGTAGCGCGATGGACACCCTCCTCCAGGATCTTCGCCATGCGCTGAGGACACTGGCCCGGAGCCCGGGGCTCTCGCTCGCTGCGGTCCTGACGCTGGGGCTCGGTATCGGCGCGAACACGGCGATGTTCGGCGTCGTGGACCGGCTCTTCGTCCGCCCGCCGGCGCACGTGGTCGATCCCGATCGGGTCGTGCGAATCTACGTCACGACCACTACGCCCCCGTTCGGCGCGAACACCATGCCGATCGGGGCGTATCCGCGGTACGCCGACTTCCGAGACCACGCTCGGAGCTTCGTGTCCGTCGCGGCGTACGGCAGCAGGGGGCTCAGTCTGGGCGTAGGGCCGGCGGCTGAGGGCGTCGCCGTCCGTATGGTAACCGCGTCCTTCTTCTCGCTGCTCGGCGCACGCCCCGACCTCGGCCGCTTCTTCAGCACCGACGAGGACAGCCTGGGACACGCCGCGCACGTGGCGGTGCTGAGTCGCGAGTACTGGACGCGTCGGTACGGCGCCGACCGAGGCGTGCTCGGCCAAAGGCTGCGGCTGGGACGCAGCGTGTACACGATCATTGGGGTGGCGCCGAGAGGGTTTTCGGGGATCGACCTGGAGCAGCCAGATCTTTGGCTGCCCCTGACGGCGGCAGCACCCGAGGTCTACGGGCCGGATGCGCTGACAAACCCCAGGCACTTCTGGCTCCGGGGAGTCGTGGCGCGGCTTCATCCCGGCGTCAACGGCGTGCAGGCGGCGGCTGAAGCAACGGCGATTTATCGCAGCCGCTTCGTCCAGGTCGGCGACTCTACGGGTACGGTGTCTCTTGGGTCTGTTCACGAAGCGCTCGGCCCGGTTGCGGGCAACGACGTGAAGCTCTCGGTGTGGCTCGCCGCGACCTGCACGATCGTGCTGCTCATCGCCTGCGCCAATGTCGCAAACCTCCTGCTCGCTCGCGCAGTACAGCGCAAACGAGAAGTAGCCGTGCGCCGGGCGCTCGGCGCGAGCCGCTGGCGGCTCGTACGACAGCTTCTCTCAGAGAGCGCGGTAGTCGCGGCGCTCGGCGGAGCGGCTGGTTTGATCGTCACCCTCTGGCTCGGACCAGTGCTTTCATCTTCCCTCATTCCAGATAGCACGGCGACGCCGTCGCTCGACGCACGTGTCCTGATCTTCAACTCGGTCGCCGTACTTGCCACCGCACTGCTTGCCGGACTGGCTCCGGCGTATCATGCCAGCGCGCCCGATTTGGGCTCGGCGCTCAAAGCCGGCGAGCGCGAGGGCGTCGTCCAACGATCGAGTGTTCGCACCGGTTTGCTGGTATGTCAGGTCGGTCTCACTGTCGTGCTACTCGCAGGCGCAGGATTGTTCGTGAGCAGCCTTTGGCGGGTGAAGGGCCTGCGCCTGGGATTCGATGCCGACCGGTTGATCGTGGCCGCAGTCGACCTCCGGCCGCTTGGGTACCAGCGCTCCGCCATCAACGCGCTGTACGAACAGATGCGAGACCGCGTGATAGCGCTCCCGGGCGTCCGCGGGGCGAGCCTGGCGGTAAGCGACCCGTTCCGGAACCTCTTCGCGGTCGAGCTCCACGTGCCGGGGATGGACTCGCTGCCGGGCACCCCGAGCGGCGGACCGTACATCGCGGCAGTCACGCCGGACTATTTCCGTACGATGGGCACGTCGGTGCGACGCGGTCGCGGTTTCGGCCCGGGCGATATTGCCGGATCGCAGCGCGTTGCTGTGGTGAACGAGACAATGGCGCGACTCTATTGGCCCGACAGCGATCCTATCGGCAAATGCCTGCGGATCGGTCCTCGCAAAGCCCCGTGTACGGAAGTCGTCGGCGTGGTGGAGGACACTCGACCGGGTCGGGTCACCGAAGGCGGTGTGGTTCAATACTTCATCCCGCTCGCGCAAGCAGACTCGGTCCTGAGGTGGCCTGTTACGGCCCTACTGGTCCGAACCGAAGGCCCGCCCGAGAGGCTCGTAGGTTCGGTGCGCCGCGAAGTCCAGGCGACATCGGCCGAGCTCCCTTATCCGACGATCGACCCCATGCCCGAGCTGTTCGCATGGCAGCTTCGCCCTTGGCGCCTCGGCGCGGTGCTGCTGACCCTGTTTGGGTTGCTCGGTCTGGCGCTCGCCGCGATCGGCCTGTATGGCGTCCTGAGCTACGTGGTATCCCAGCGCACGCAGGAACTGGGCATCCGAATCTCGCTCGGCGCCGCAAGACGCGACATCCTCGAGCTCGTGATGGGGCAGGCGCTGCGTGTCACGGCGTGGGGCGTCGCGCTCGGCGTAGCCGGGGCGTTAGGCGCAGGACGGGCGATCGCCTCGCTGTTGTACGGCGTCACGCCGCACGATCCGGTGGTGCTCGGCGTCGTGATTGCGATTCTCGCGGTCGTGGCCGCGGTGGCGAGCTATCTCCCCGCCCGGCGCGCGACGCGCGTCGATCCGATGGTGGCGTTGCGATATGAATAGGGGTCAGAGCGTTCGGCAGCTTTCGACCGCGTCGCGCTCTCCTCGGTACGCCCCCGATCCCCGATCCCCGATCCCCGACGACCGATGAACGACCTCCGCTACGCGCTGCGCACGTTCGCCCGCACTCCCGCGCTCATCGCGGCCGCGGTCGTCTGCCTCGCGCTCGGGATCGGCGCCAACGCCACGATCTTCGGCGTGGTCGACACGCTGCTGTTTCGGCCGCCGCCGCATGTGCAGGACCCGGAGCGCGTGGTCCGGCTCTACTTTCGGCGGCACTATCCTGCCTTCGGCACGAATACGTCGAGCATCACCGGCTATCCGCTGTACACGCTGATCCGGCAGTCAGCGCGGTCCTTCGACGCGCTCGCCGCGTTCACCTACTCCCAGAACGCGAGCTTAGGGCGCGGCGTGGACGCGCGCCGCGTCCACCTGGTGCTCGCCTCGGCGAGCTACTTCCCGCTGCTCGGTGTGCGGCCGGCACTGGGGCGCTTCTACTCGGCGGACGAAGACCGTTTGGGCGGCCCCTCGGTCGTCGTGCTGGGTTACCGCTTCTGGCGCGCGGCCTTCCACGGCGACTCCGGCATCCTCGGGCGACAGCTCCAGCTCGGGCGTAGCTCGTACACCGTGGTCGGAGTAGCGCCGGAACGGTTCACGGGCGTGAACCTCGAAAACGTGGACGCCTGGGTGCCGCTCACCGCCTCCACACCCGAGCTGATGGGCCCCGGCTCGCTCAACCGCGGGTCGTACTTCCTCCAGATCATCGGGCGGCTCGGACCCGGCGGCAGGGAGCCCGCGGAGCGCGAGGCTACCCTCGCGTTCCGCGCCGAGGAGGTCTACGCGGGTGTCGATTCCAACGCGGTGGCCCTGCTTGGACCGGTGCAGCATGCGCGCGGCCCTGAGATGTCGCAGAACGCCCGGGTCTCGCTGTGGCTCAGCGCCGTTTCGGTAATCGTACTGCTCGTCGCCTGTGCCAACGTCGCCAATCTCCTGCTTGCGCGCGCGTTGCAGCGCCAACGTGAGATCGCCGTCCGGCTGGCGCTCGGGGCTGCCCGGCTTCGTCTGGCTCGCCAGCTCGTGACCGAGAGCGTGCTGCTCGCGCTCGCCGGAGGAGTCGCTGCCCTGCTCGTGTCACTGTGGGCGGGTCCCGTGATTCGTGCCTTTCTGCTCCCTGATATACCGGCCGTCGCGTCGGCGGTGGATGGCCGCGTGCTGTTGTTCACCGGCGGGGTGGCCCTGCTCACGGGATTCCTCGCCGGCTGCGTGCCGGCGCTCCAAGTCGGCCGAGCGGACCTGACGCCGGCGCTCAAGGCGGGTGCGCGCGAGGTTCGCTATCGCCGGTCGCGGCTGCGCTCGGCGTTGCTCGTGGGTCAAGTGGCGTTGACGGTCACGCTGATCGTGGGCGCGGGCCTGTTCGTGCGGAGCTTACGCAATGTACAGGGCCAGGACTTCGGCTTCGACCCGACGCATACGCTGCTCGCGACGATGGACCTGCGCGCCGCCGGGTACCGCCCTGTCGAGATCAACCAGTTGAACCTGCAGATGCTCGCCCGGCTCCAAGTCCTTCCAGGGGTCGAGGCGGCGGCCGCGACCATCGGGCATCCGTTCGGCTGGGCCACGGGCTGCAGCGTCTCCGTGCCCGGCCGCGACTCCATCCCGCAGCTCAAGGCTGGGGGACCGTACTGCCAGCGCGTGACTCCAGGGTATTTCGCCGCCATGGGCACGCCGGTGCACGGACGCGCATTCACACCGGCCGACCGCGGCGCGCCGGTCGCGATCGTCAACGAGACGATGGCTCGGCTGCTCTGGCCCGGCGAGACTGCCATCGGGAAGTGCTTCGTGGGCAGGGACAAGCGGTGCGCCGAGATCGTCGGCGTCGTGCCCGATGCGCGCCGGTTCAATGCCGTAGAAGACGCGTCGATGCACTTCTATGTCCCGTTTACCCCCGACTCGAGTGAGTTCATTACCGCGCTCGTGGTGCGCGCCCGCGGCCGGCCGCAAGATTTGGTCGCGCCGGTGCGCGCCGCGATGCAGCAGACGGCTGCGAATTTGCCGTACGCCGCGGTGACTCCGCTCGCCGATCTCGTCGCCCCTTCGATCCGGCCGTGGCGACTCGGGACCACGATGTTCGGGCTGTTCGCGGGACTGGCTCTGGTCCTCGCTGCGGTCGGGTTGTACAGCGTGTTGTCGTACACCGTGGGCCAGCGGAGCCACGAGATCGGGATCCGGATGGCCATGGGCGCGAGACGCGGCAACGTGCTCGGTCTCATGGTGGGGCAGGGCGTCAAGATCGCGGCGCTGGGGGCCGGCATCGGTGCGGTGGTGGCGCTCGCCGGCGGGCGGGTGCTGAGCTCGCTGTTGTACGGCGTGTCGCCGCGGGACCCGCTGGTGCTGCTCGGCGCCGCTCTGATTCCGGTTGTGGTCGCCGCTGTGGCGAGCTACCTGCCGGCGCGACGGGCGGCGAAGGTGGATCCGGTGTTGGCGCTGAGATACGAATAATGAGCACCGTTCTCCAAGACCTGCGCTACGCAATGCGGACGCTGGCTCGGAGTCCAGGTCTAACGCTCGCGGCCGTGCTGACGCTGGGGCTCGGCATCGGGGCGAACACCGCGATGTTCGGCGTGGTGGACCGGCTGTTCTTCCGGCCGCCGGCGCACGTGGCCGATCCGGATCGAGTCGTGCGAATTAACGTGACGACCAGGGAGCGATACGGAACCTTCACTACGGTGATCGGGACCTATCCTCGTTACGCCGACTTCCGCGACCACGCGCGCAGCTTGGCGGCCGTCGCCGCGTATGGGGACGGCAGTTTCAGTCTCGGGCTCGGCCCGCAGGCGGAGCGGATCAAGGGTAAGCTGGTCACGGCGTCCTTCTTCTCCCTCCTCGGCGTCCGCCCGTTGCTGGGGCGCTTCTTCGGCGCCGACGAGGACAGCTTGGGGAATCCCGCCCATGTCGCCGTAATCAGCCGAGAGTTCTGGAAGCGTCGATTCCGCGAGGACCGAGCCGTGCTCGGCAGCACGCTCCAACTGGGACGGAGCGGCTACACCGTGATCGGCGTCGCACCGCAAGACTTTGCCGGCATCGACTTCGACGTGCCGGACGTGTGGGTGCCGCTGACCGCGGCGGCGCCAGAGCTCCACGGTCCCGACGCGCTGACCCAACACAACTTCTGGCTGAGAGGCGTCATCGCTCGGCTCCGCCCCGGCGTCAATCCGGCACAAGTAACTGCCGAAGGCACGGCGATCTACCGCACGCGATTCCAGCAAACCGGTGACTCGACCGGGGTTGTCTCTCTAGGCTCCGTTCACGACACCGCGGGATCTGGGAGAAATAGCGACGTCACGCTCTCGGTTTGGCTCGCCGCGATGTGCGGGCTCGTGCTACTCATCGCCTGCGCCAACGTCGCCAATCTCCTGCTCGCCCGCGCGGTGCGGCGCAAGCGGGAGATCGCGGTCCGGGTGGCGCTCGGCGCGAGCCGGGGCCGCTTGGCCCGCCAGCTCCTGGCAGAGAGCGCGGTGCTCACGGTGCTGGGCAGCGGGGCCGCTCTGCTCGTCACACTTTGGGTTGGGCCGGTGCTACGTGCGGCTTTGCTGCCCCAGGCCGCAGCGGGTTCCGTGCTCGACATCCGGGTCCTCCTGTTCACCTCGCTGGTGGTTCTCGGTACAGCGGTGCTCGCCGGCTTGGCTCCGGCGTACGAGGCGAGCGCTCCCGACCTTTCCTCGGCGCTCAAGTCCGGAGAGCGCGAAGGCAGGATCCGGAGATCAGCGGCTCGCACCTGCCTTCTCGTCAGTCAAGTCGCGCTCACAGTGGTGCTGCTGACGGGTGCCGGGCTGTTCGTCACCAGCCTGCATCGAGTGGAGGGCCTTCGTTTGGGATTCGATGCCGACCGTCTCATTGTGGTTTCGGTGGACCTTGAGGCACTCGGCTACAAACGCGCCGCGATCAACGCCCTCTACGGACAGATGCGGGAGCGCGTCCGAGCGCTGCCCGGGGTTACGTCCGCGAGCCTATCGATGGGAATGCCCTTCAGGTGGAGCTATGCGGTCAGCCTGTCAGTGCCGGGTTTGGACTCTCTCCCGAGTGTCACCAGCGGCGGCCCGTATGTCGCGGCCGTGACGCCCGAATATTTCCACACGATGGGCACTGCAGTACGCCGCGGCCGCGCTCTTGCCTCAACCGACAAAGCGGGCGCGCAGCGGGTCGCGGTCGTGAACGAGACAATGGCCCAGCTCTATTGGCCCGGTGCGGACCCCATTGGCAAGTGCTTGAGAGTCGGCGGTTCAGCGCGTCCGTGCAGCGAGGTGATCGGCGTTGTCGAGGACGCGCGACGCGGGAGCGTGACTGAGGAGGTCGTCGTACAGTATTTCATACCGCTTGCCCAAGCGGACTCTGTCGTCAACTGGCCGATCACGGCGCTGCTCGTGCGCACGGGCCGTGACGCCGACGATTTGCTTGGGCCGGTGCGTCGGGAGATTCAGGCGACGTCTGCCGAGCTTCCCTATCCGACCGTCGACCCAATGCCGCGCATGTTCGCGTCGCAGTTGCGTCACTGGCGCGTGGGGTCGGCATTTCTGAGCCTGTTCGGAGCGTTGGGCCTGCTCCTGGCGGCGATCGGCCTGTACGGCGTGTTGAGCTACGTCGTCTCTCAGCGCATCCAGGAGATGGGCATCCGGATTGCGCTCGGAGCCGGGCGGCGCGAGATCCTCGAGCTCGTCATGGGGCAGGCACTGCGTGTCACGGTGTGGGGTGTCGTGCTTGGGGTTGCGGGTGCGCTGGCGGCGGGTCGTGCGATCGCCTCGCTGCTCTACGGTGTCACGCCGCATGATCCGTTGGTGCTCTCGGTTGTGATCGTGATTCTCGGCGCGGTCGCGGCGGTGGCGAGCTACCTCCCGGCGCGGCGGGCGACGAAGGTCGATCCGATGGTGGCTTTGCGGTATGAATAGCATGCTCCAAGACCTGCGCTACGCGCTCCGCCAGCTCGCCAAGAGCTCGGGATTCACCGGGGTCGCGGTGCTCACGCTCGCGCTCGGGATCGGTGCCAACAGCGCGCTATTCACAATCGTAAACGCCGTGATACTCCGCCCGCTCCCATACCCGCACGCGGAGCGTCTGCTCTCGCTCTCCGAGAGCGACAAGGGCGTGGACATCTCGGTGGTGTCGGGCCCGACGTATGCCGAGTGGTTACGCTCGGCGCGCTCGCTCTCCGCGCTGGCGGCGTACGCACCAACCAGAGCGCTCGTCCGCGGCGCCGAGGAGCCCGAGCTGGTGGATGGCCTCCTCGCGACCGCCAGTTACTTCACCGTGATGGCGGTGAGCCCGGCACGCGGACGCGCCTTCACCGCCGACGAGGACCGGCCCGGCGGGCCAGCGGTGGTGGTGCTCAGCGACCAGCTCTGGCGGCGCATGTTCGCTGCCGACTCGGCGCTCATCGGGCGCACGGCACTGTTCGACGGCAAGCCCCAGACGGTGATTGGCATCATGCCGCCGTCGTTCACTACGACGCGCGGCTCCCAGTACTGGATGCCGATGCGCCTCGATCCGGCGCCGCCCACCGGGACCACGTTCTATTACTACGTCCTCGCACGGCTCCGTCCGGATGCCTCAATCGATTCCCCCCGCGCCGAGCTGGCGGCGCTTGCCCGCCGGCTCGACGCCGAGCGTTCGGCCGACCAGCGTGGCCGCACGCCGGTGGTGATGACGCTCCACGAGCGCCGCCACGGCGACACCCGGCCAGCTCTCCTTATCCTCCTCGGCGCGGTGGGGGTGGTGTTGCTCATCGCCTGCGCCAACGTTTGCAACCTGCTGTTGGCACGCGGCGCCCGCCGCCGGAAGGAGTTCGCGGTGCGCCTCGCGCTCGGTGCGAGTCGCTGGCGGCTCATCCGCTACCTGCTGGTGGAGAGCGTCGCGTTGTCGCTGAGCGGGGGCGTGCTCGGGCTGTTCGTTGCCTTCCTGGCCGTCAGCCCGTTCGTGCGAATCGCCCCGGCTACCGTCGCGCGGGTGGAGGGAATTGAGGTGGATGCGACCGTGCTGGGCTTCACCTTCGCAGTCGCCGTCATGGCGGGCGTGATCTTCGGGCTAATACCGGCGCTTGAGGCCGGACGCGCCGACCTGGGCCACGCGCTCTCGGGGAGCCTCCGCGCCACAGGCAGCGCGCGGCAGCACTCAGTCGGGCGGGCACTGATCGTTTTCGAGCTGGCCACGACGCTCGTGCTCCTCACCTGCGCCGGCCTGTTGACACACAGCTTCGCCCGCGTGATGGCCATCGACTACGGGTTCCGCCCCGAGGGCGTGCTGGTGGAGGACATCAGCCTGCAGAACACTCGCTACTCCAACGAGTCAGCGGCTCGCTTTTTCACCGAGCTCCTCGAGCGGGTGCGGACCTTCCCAGGGGTCGAGGCCGCAGCGCTCGCAGATGTGGCGCCCCTCGGCGGCGCGCGCATGAGCGTCTCGACACGCGACCAAGACGGTAGGCAGACGCCTGTCGTCGACGTCATCGCCGTGAGCCCAGGCTATTTCGCGACCACTGGGACGCCGGTGCTCACCGGCCGCGACTTCGGCCTTGAGGACCGCGCCCGCGGGCCGCGTGTCGCCATGATCAACGCGACCTTGGCACACCTTCTGTACTCCGGCGTAGGCGCAGTCGGGCGGCGCATCGGCCTGCCCAATGACAGCGGGCGAGGGGCGACGATCGTCGGTGTGGTGAAGGACGTGCCGCAGCGCGAGCTGGAGGCGGTGGCGCGCCCCGCGGTGTTCGTCCCCGCCGACCAAGCCGGACTCGGCACCCGCACGACCCTGTTGATTCGCACGCCCAGCGATCCGATCGCTCTTCAGCAAGCGGTGCGCGAGGCCGTGCGCTCCATGGATGCCGGTCTGCCCGCGCCGAGCGGCACCACGATGGAGCAGGTCCTCTCGGACGCCGTGGCGCCGCGGCGGTTCAGCTTCGTGCTGCTCGCGATTTTCGGGCTCCTCGCGGCCACGCTCGCCGCGGTGGGCCTGTACGGCGTGCTGGCGTATCTGGTCGCGGACCGCACGCGGGAGATCGGCATCCGCCTCGCACTTGGCGCCGAGCCGCTGCGGCTGGTGCGGCTAGTAGTGGAGCAAGGAATGTGGCTCGCTGTCCTCGGCGTGCTAATCGGCCTTGGCGGCTCGTTCGCTGCCGTCAGGCTTCTGCGCCACATGCTGTTCGGGGTGAGCATCTACGACCCGTGGGCGTTCGTCGCGGGGACCGCGCTGCTCGGGGTGGTGGCCCTGGTGGGGTGCCTCATTCCCGCCCGTCGGGCCACGCAGGTCGATCCGATGGTCGCGCTGAGGTCCGAATGATGGACACCCTGCTCGCCGACCTCCGTTACGCAGCGCGAACGCTCCGCAAGAGTCCCGGATTCGCGGCCGCCGCGATCCTCACCTTGGCACTCGCCATCGGCTCCAACACCGCCGTGTTCAGCGTGGTGAACGGCGTGCTGCTCCGCCCACTGCCGTTCGCCGAGCAAGATCGGCTG
>Ga0209376_1000030_pt1 | contig 142267 bp, 134 predicted proteins | sample GraSoiAngelo_134_FD_185891 | JGI IMG/M metagenome (GOLD analysis project Ga0209376, IMG submission 185891) | Grasslands soil microbial communities from the Angelo Coastal Reserve, California, USA - 14_0929_05_30cm (SPAdes) (version 2) | ecosystem: Environmental > Terrestrial > Soil >... | reverse complement strand
TGGCGCGGCTCAGCCACCTGCTGATCGAGCGCCTCCACGGCCGCATCATCCTGTGGCCGCAGAACCCACTCGTTATCGTGCCGGACTCCGAGCCGGAGCCGGACATCGTCCTGCTCGGCTATCGCGACGACTTCTACCGCCACGCGCTGCCCGGGCCGGACGACGTCGCGCTGCTCATCGAGGTCGCGAACACGTCACTTCGTTATGACCGCCACGTGAAGGGGCCGCTCTACGCCGAGGCCGGCGTGCGGGACTACTGGATCGTCGATCTCGAAGGCGAGGCGGTCGAAGTCTCTCGGCAGCCCCAGGCCGGTCGGTTCCACCACAACGTGCGCGTCGCCCGCGGCGACGCGCTGTCGCCACTCGCGTTCCGGGACACACCGCTCGCCGTCGCCGACATTCTCGGCTGACGTCTCGGCGCGCAAAGGCCCCCTCTGACCCGCTCCATCTAGCCGTCTTCCGCGATAGCCAGCTTCGGGGCCCGAAGCGGCCGGAAGGCGGACGCCTCGAGCGCGAGCCCGACGCTGAGGAGCAGACGATCGCTGCCCATCGGGCCATCCAGCTCCATGCCCACCGGCAAGCCCGACCGCGTTCGCCCCGCGGGCAGCGCGAGGCCCGGGATGCCGGCGACCGCGTCCGCATCGGTGTTGCGAATGTACGTGGTGAAGGTGTCCACCTGGCGCCCGTTCAGCTCGACGGTCTGGTCCTGGCCGATCGGTCTCGCCGGCAGCACGGTGGTCGGGAACACCATCGCGGCCACGCCGTTGTCGGCGAAGTAGCTCGCGTAGAGCGCCTGCAGCTCCGGCCGCACCACGTTGAGCGCGTGCTCGTACACGGCCTGGGGGATCGCTCCGCCACGGGCCGCGGCGATCGCCCCGGCGACGTCCGGGCTGGCGATCTGCCGCTGAATGTCATCGAACGTGATCCCGTTGCCCTCGGCGGCGAGGTACGCCGGGATGTCGAGGTTGGCCTCGAACAGCGCGATCGGGAAGCCCGCCTGCTGATCGAGCGTCACGACTCCGGGAACGTCGACCTCGACGAGCACCACGCCCAGCGCCCGCAAACGGTGCAGCGCGTCTTCCATCACGGCCGCCACCTCGGGGTCGAGATCTTGCCACAAAGGATTCCGGGGGACGCCGAGTCGCAGCCCACGGAGCCTCGCCGGGCGTGCGGGCGTCGTCAGCGTCTCGACGGCATCGAGAAGCGCCACGTCCGCCACGGTTCGGCCCATCGGCCCGGGCGTGTCGCGTGTGTGGCTGATCGGGACGATCCCCGCGATCGAGTAACGGCCCTTGGTCGGTCGCAGGCCAACCACGCCGCAGAGCGCCGCCGGGATGCGGACCGATCCCCCCGTGTCCGTGCCCAGGCCGGCGGGGCACACTCGGGCGGCGATCCCCGCCCCGGTCCCGCCGCTGCTGCCGCCCGGAATCAGCGTCGAGTCGTACGGATTTCGCACCGCGCCGAAGTGGTAGTTGTGGCTCGTGATCCCGAACGCCAGCTCGTGCATGTTGGCCTTGGCGAACAGCAGCGCTCCCGCCCCGAACAGGGGGTTCAGCAGCGGCGCGTCCGCCCTCGGACGGTTCGCGAGCAGACCCGGCGTCCCGGCGGTCGTGGGCAGCGCCTTCGTGTCGATGTTGTCCTTGACCAGCAGCGGGAGGCCAGCCAGCGGGCCGAGCCTCCGTCCGCGTCGCCGCGACACGTCGACCAGCCTCGCGGCCTCGAGCACGGCCTCGGGATCGATGCTGATGATCGTGTCCAGGAAGCTCAGCCGCTCGGCCTGAGCCAGCAGAGCGCGCGCGTAGGTCTCGGCTGACAGCGAGCCCTCGGAGATGTGCCGCACCGCCTCGGTCGCGGTCAGGTGCAGCAGGCCCGCGTGCTCCGTCGGCTCACCGATCCTGGGCGCGGCCGCGGCGAGTGCGGTGAGACCGGCCAGCTTCAGGAATCGTCTGCGGTCCAGCATGGGCGCCGCGATTCTATACGGCGCCGGTGTGCCTCGCAATCGGCGGCCGGCTAGAGCGCTTGACACCGGAGTCACACTGGCAACCGGTGGAGCAAGGACGCCGCGCTTCTTCGGTGCGAGCGCCGCCCAGGCGAATGGGCGGCCTCGCTGGGTCGAACACTGCTGTTCACCCGCATCGAAGAGGTGTCCCATGACACACCGCGCGCTCCTCCTCCGTGTGTCCCTGGCGCTCGTCGCCGCGCTCGCGCTGGCCCCGCTGTCGGCTCACGCCGCCGGCGTGCCGTGCGCCGCGCTCACGAGCGTTGCGATCGCGGACACGACCATCACCTCCGCCACGATCGTCGCGGCTCTGGGCACCGCACCCGAGCACTGTCTCGTCATCGGCCACGTCGACACGGAGATCAACTTCGAGCTGCGGCTGCCGACGACGACGTGGAACGGCAAGTTCTACCACGCCGGCGGCGGCGGCTTCGTCGGCAGCATTCCGAGCTCGCCCGGCGCCCTCGCCCGCGGGTATGCCGTCATCGGCACCGACACCGGTCACGTCGGCGACGGCCCGTTCGCGCCGGCCCTCGACGGCTCGTGGGCACTGAACAACCTCGTGCGCCAGGTCAACTTCGGTCACCGCGCGGTGCACGTCGTGACGGTGGCCGGCAAGAAAATCCTTCACGCCTTCTACGGCCAGACCGAACGGCTGGCCTACTTCGAAGGCTGCTCCAACGGCGGGCGCCAGGCCATGCAGGAAGCCGAACGGTACCCGACCGACTTCGATGGCATCATCGCCGGCGCTCCCGCCCTCGACTGGGTGGGCACGATGACCGGCTTCGTCTGGAACGAGCAAGCGGTCAACGCGGCGTCGCTCCCCGTCGCCAAGGTCGCGCTCCTCGCCGGTGCGGTGCTCGCCGAGTGCGACGCCAAAGACGGTCTGATGGACGGCCTCATCAGCGATCCGCGTCGCTGCCGGTTCGATCCGAAGACACTGCAGTGCCCGGCCGGTGACGCGCCGACCTGCCTCACGGCGGGGCAGGTGGAGGCGGCCAGGCGCGTCTATCACGGCGCTACGAGCTCCTCGGGCCGGCAGCTCTACTTCGGGTGGCCGCAGGGGCACGAGGACGGCGCCGCGACCGGCTGGCCGTTCTGGATCACCGGCAACGGCGCGATCCCGCCGCTGCAGTTCCTCTTCGCTGACGGCTATCTGAGGTACTTCGTGTTCGATCCGGGCTTCAACTTGCTGACGTCCGACCTCGAGAGCGATGTCAGGGCCATGCGGCCGACGGGCAAATTCCTGAACGCGACGAACGCCGACCTCTCCGACTTCCGCGCCGCCGGCGGAAAGCTGATCATGTGGCACGGCTGGGCCGACGCCGCGCTCACCGCGTTCCGATCCATCGCCTACCTCCAGGAGGCCGCCGAGAAGACGAAGCGCGGGCACCGCCTCGGCGAGTTCTTCCGCCTGTTCCTCGCGCCGGGCATGCATCACTGCGGCGGCGGCCCCGGCCCCAATACCCTGGACGCGCTCAGCGCGCTCGAGAGCTGGGTCGAGCACGGGATCGCGCCCGAGCAGATCGTCGCCACCCACCGCACCGGGACCGTGGTCGACCGCACCCGCCCGCTCTGCGCGTACCCCAAGGAGGCGACCTACAAGGGACCCGGCAGCATGGACGATGCGTCGAGCTTCGTCTGCCGCGTCCCGCGCGATCTGTTCGATCGCCACGACCGCTTCGACGACGACGAGGACGACGACTAGTCCAACCCTTCTCGCCGCTCGGCCGCGGGGCGGGCGCCTCGCGGCCGGGCGGCTTCGCCTGCTAGATCGCGCTCGCGGCGATGTTGACCGTCAGGGCGAGGAGCGCGGCGTTGAAGACGAAGGACACGACACCGTGGGCGGCGACGGTGCGGCGAATCTGCTTGTTGGTGACGCCGACGTCGGACACCTGCGAGGTCATCCCGATGACGAAAGAGAAATAGACGAAGTCCCAGTAGTCGGGCTCCGTCTCGCCGCCCGGGAAGGCCATGCCGCCGCCGATGGTCTCGTCGTAGAACTCGTGGGCGTAGTGCAGCGCGAAGATCGCGTGGATGAATGCCCAGGACAACAAGATCGTGAGGGCGGCGAGCACGATGTGGGCCGGCCGGCGGCCGGTCCCGGTGCCGAGCTCGGCGAAGATGGCGCCGAGGCTCGCCAGCGCTGCCACCACCGTCAGCACCAGGATGGCCAGCTGCCCCTCGTCCTCCATCGCGGCGCGGTCGCGGATACGGTCGACGTCCGACCGTGACATCAGGTGGGCGGCGAGCGCCAGATAGAGCGCCACGAAGATGTCCCAGGCGACCAGCAGCCGGGTCGCCAGCCTCCAATCGGTGAGGAGGGCCAGGGCCGCGCTGACGAGGACGCCGATGGCGAGCGACGTGAACAGCCGCGGCCGGGTCCGGACGATGCGCACCAGCAGGGGTGTCTTCATCGGCCAGCATCTTAGCCGCGTCGTCGCCGATCCACCCCATTGTCATACCACTCGATTTCGTCTACCAGGCGGATGTGGCGAAAAATCCGGACACTGCAGGCTTGAATCCGGCCCTGGTGGCGAGCTTTTGCAAGAACCTCGGGGACCGCGGCGACGAGGGTCGTGCTCTCCTCGCCGAGATCGAGAGCCTTATGGGGATGCGCCATGTGTCGCACCATCAGCGGAGGCTGCTGCACCAGGCCGACATCGCCTTGAAGGAAGCACTGCCCGCGGTTCAGAAACTGACGGACGCGATGGGCTCACGCTGCACCAGAGTGTCATAACTTCAGGGTCGTAGCCGTCGCGGCCGCGCGCGGTGATCACGACGCCCTACCCGACTCCCGCCGCGACGGCTCGCGTGCTTGGCGTCTCTCCCAAGCGCTACCGGGAGATCAGGGCGATGGTCACCGAGTATCTGGAGCGTCACGGCGGCAATCGCGCTCCGGCGATAAACAGGAAGGCGCGACTCCGCAAACGCAGCGGCAAGAGTCGAACCGCAGCGAGGCGGCGAGCAACAGGCCGAAGCTGACCGATCCCTGAGCGATACTCGCGGCGTAACGCGTTTCTCAACGTCCCCTACGTTTCGGCGCTCGGGCATTCAGGCACCTCGTCGTTGCTGCCACCGACTTCGTGACGCGCGAGGTGGCTTGGCCCATTTCTCGAAGTCCCGGGGCTCTCGTGCTACCGTCTCGCGCATGACGGGGAGCAGCGTCGGCATCGACGTCGGCGGGACGTTCACCGACTTCGTCGTGCGCGCGCCGTCGGGCCGGCTGTCGAGCGGCAAGGTCCCGACGACGCCGGCCAATCCCGCCCTCGGCGTCATGCAGGGCCTGACGACCCTGGTCGGGAGCGCGCCGCTGGCATCCGTCGCCCACGGCACCACCATCGTGACGAACGCCATCATCGAGGGCCGCGGCGCCGTCGTCGGCCTGATCAGCACGCGCGGCTTCCGCGACGTGCTGGAGATCGCGCGCGTGAGCCGCCTGCACCTCTACGATCTGAAGGCCGCGCCGAAGCCGCCGGCGCTCGTCCCGCGGCGACTGCGCCTGGAAGTCAGCGAGCGCGTCGGCCCCGATGGTGCGATCGAGCGGGCGCTCACGCTCGATGAGATCCCGGAGCTCGTGGCGACGCTGACCCGCGAGGGCGTGGAGAGCGTGGCCGTCTGCCTGCTGCACAGCTACGCCAACCCCGAGCACGAGCGCACGCTGCGGGCGTACCTCGAGCGCCACTTCCGCCACGTGTGCGTGTCGAGCGACATCAACGCCGAGTTCCGCGAGTACGAGCGCTCCTGCACGACCGTCCTCAACGCCGCCGTGATGCCGCTGGCCTCGCGCTACATCGAGCAGCTGGACCAGCGCCTCGGCCTGCAGGCCGCAGGCGCCACGCTGCACCTGCTGCACTCGGCCGGCGGCATGATGTCGGTCGAGACTGCGCGGGCGCGGCCGCTGGCGCTGGCGTCCTCGGGGCCCGCGGCCGGCGTCGCCGCCGCCGCACATGTCGCGAAGACCCTCGGCATCCCGCGCGCGCTCGCCTTCGACATGGGCGGCACCACCACCGACGTCTGCCTCATCGCCGACGGCATCGCCGAGACCTCGGCGCAGCGCCGCCTCGGAGGCTATCCTGTGCGGCTGCCGATGGCGGCGGTGGAGTCGATCGGCGCCGGCGGCGGCTCCATCGCCTATGTCGACCCGGCGGGAGCGCTGCGCGTCGGGCCGCGCAGCGCCGGCGCCGCGCCCGGGCCCGCGTGCTACGGGCTCGGCGGCGCCGAGCCCACGGTCACCGACGCCAACCTCCTGCTCGGCTATCTCGATCCCGAGCGCGTGTACGGCCGCGCCATCCGTCTCGACCGCGAGCGCGCGCGCGTCGCGCTGGACGCGCTCGCGCGCCGGCTCGGGCTCTCGCTGCTCGAGACCGCGGCGGGCGTGATCGAGGTGGCCAACGCCGCCATGCTGCGCGCGCTGCGCCTGGTCTCCGTGCAGCGCGGCTACGACCTGCGCGACTTCACGCTGATCGCCTACGGCGGCGCCGGCCCCGTCCACGCCGGCGCGCTCGCCGGCGCCGCCGGCATCGCGCGCGTGCTGGTGCCCGCGCACTCGGGCGCGTTCTCGGCGCTCGGCTGCCTGGTCTCGCCGCTGCGCTACGACGCCGTGCGGACGTATCGCGGGCGGCTGGAGGCATGGGACGCCAAGCCGGCGGAGACTCGGCTGCGCGAGCTACAGGAGCAGTGCGTGGCGCCGCTGACCGACGAGGGCATCGCGCTCGATCGCATCGCCGTGCACTGGAGCACCGACCTGCGTTACAGCGGCCAGAACTACGAGATCGAGATCCCGTGGCGCGACACGCCGGAGGCGCTGCGCGCCGAGTTCGAGGCGCGCCACCGCCGGCTCTACGGCTACGCCACCGGCGAGAGCGTGGAGTGCGTCAACCTGCGCGTCGTCGCGCGGGTGCCCGACGTCGCCGCCGAGCTGTGGGATTTCGAGCCGGCCGGCACGCCGGTGTTGAGCGGCGATCAGCGCGCGCACTTCCCCGGCCTCGGCGAGGTCGCGCTGCCGCGCTACGACCGCGCGGCGCTGGCACCCGGCCGCGTCGTGCTCGGCCCCGCGCTCATCGAGGACGAATGGTCCACCACGCTCGTCTACCCCGGCCAGCGCTGCGCCGCCGACCGGCTCGGCAACCTGCTCATCGAGACCGGCGCGTGAGCCCCGCGGTCCACCCCGTCACGCTCGAGGTCGTGCGCAACGCGCTCTATGCGATCGCCGAGGAGATGAGCGTCGTGCTCATGCGCTCGGCGCGCTCGCCGCTGCTCAAGGAGGCGGGCGACCTGTCCTCCGCGCTGACCGATGCCGAGGGGCGGCTGGTCGCCCAGGGGCGCGACATCCCGATCCACATGGGCGTGATGGCGTTCACCGTGAAGGAATTCCTCAAGCGCGTGCCTGCCGAGCGCCTGCGCGAGGGCGACGTCTGGTTCCTGAACCTGCCGGAGGTGGGCGGCAACCATCTGCCCGACGTCAAGGCCATCCGGCCGGTGTTCGCCGGCGGGCGGCTCGTCGCCTTCGCCATCAACCTGGCGCACTGGGCCGACATCGGCGGCGCCGTGCCCGGCTCCTACGTGCCGTGGGCCACCGAGTCCTATCAAGAGGGCGTGCGCATCTCGCCGATCCGTCTCTTCTCGGCCGCCGGGCCAGATGAGGAAAACATCGGCCTGATCCTGGCCAATATACGAGCCCCCGACGAGCGGCGCGGCGACATCTTCGCGCAGTTCGCGGCCGACGACGTGGCGGCGCGCCGGCTCGGCGAGCTGGTCGAGCGCTACGGCGCCGACACGCTCCGCGCGTGCTTCGACGCGCTGCACGCGGCGTCCGAGGCGGCGATGCGCGCGGCGATCAGCGCGCTGCCCGACGGCGTGTGGACGGGCGAGGACTGGCTCGACGACGACGGCGTGGACGACAAGCCGTTGCCCATCCGCGTGCGCGTGGAGATCCGCGGCGACGAGGCGACGTTCGACTTCACGGGGACGGCGCCGCAGGCGCGCGGGCCCGTCAACACCACGTACTACATCGCGTGCTCGTCGGTGTACTACGCGATCAAGACGCTCGCGGCGCCGGAGGTGCCGCCCAACGACGGCTGCTACCGGCCGCTGCGCGTGATCGTGCCGCCGCGTAATCTCATGAACGCCGACGCCGACCGGCCGGTCGTCGGCGGCAACCACGAGACCTCGCAGCGCGCGGTCGATGCCATCTTCAACGCGCTCGCCCCCGCCCTGCCCGACCGCGTGACAGCCAGCGGCCCGACGACCTCGGGCGTGCTCATCTTCGGCGCGCGCACCCCCGACGGCCGCTGGACGATCTTCTACGAGACCCACGGCGGCGGCGAGGGCGCCGGCGCGACTCGCGACGGCGGCTCGGCGCTGCGCGTGTACATGTCGAACGTGATGAACACGCCGACGGAAGTCGTGGAGGCGGAGTATCCGCTACGCGTGGAGGAGCACGCGCTGCGGCCCGGCTCGGCCGGCGACGGCCGGCAGCGTGGCGGCCTCGGCTTCCGCCGCGCCTATCGCGTCGTCGCGCCCGAGGTCACGCTGACCAGCATGCTCGACCGCCGCGTGGTGCCGCCGTGGGGCGTGCTCGGCGGAGGCGACGGGCTGCCGTTCCGCATCACGCTGAATCCGGGCACGCCCGGCGCGCGTGACGTCGGCGGCAAGGTCAGCCTGCGCCTCACGCGTGGCGACCTCGTGCTGATCGAGACCTGCGGCGGCGGGGGCTTCGGCCCGCCGGCCGAGCGGCCGGCCGAGGCGCGCGAGGCCGACCGACGTGAGGGGTACGTGTGAGGGCCGCGCAAGGCTCCATCTGTGCCGCGGTGATTGTCACGATCGCCGTGGCGGCGCAGGCGTGCGCGTCGAGGTCCACGCCTCCGGTTTCAAGGCTCGGTGCCCTCGTCACCGCGTTCGACCGGGCAAGCACACCGTACTTCCCGTTCACAGCGAGCGAAGCCGGGCTGCGCCAGTACGACCGCGTGCTGGCCAACACCATCGGCGAGGAGTATCGGACGGGGCTCGCCGCACTGTGCTCGCGCTATCACAGCGAGCTGCGTCGGATCGAGCCGGCCACGCTCGACGAGCACGACCGCCTGACGCGTGACATCTTCCAGTTCAATCTCGAGACGTGCGTGGAGCGGTTGCGTCTGCCGTGGCACCTGCTGCCTGTCGATCAGGTCGGGCGCAGCCTGCCGAGCGAGTTTGCGGTCATCGGCGCGGGTCGGGGTGTGCATCCGTTCAAGACGCCACGGAACTACGAGGACTTCCTGGGCCGCATCGACGGCTTCGTGACGTGGATGGATACCGCGATCGCGAACATGCGCACCGGCATGGAGCGCGGCATCACGCAGCCGCGCGACATCATGGTGAAGATGCTGCCCCAGCTCGAAGTCCACATCGTCGCCGACCCGCGCGCGAGCGTGTTCTATGAGCCCATCAAGAACTTGCCGCCGGACTTCGACGAAGCCACCCGCAACACCCTGACCGACAAATATGTGCGGGCCATCGAGGGCCAGATCGTGCCGGCCTACCGGCGGCTCCGCGCCTTCGTGCACGACGAATATCTGCCGCGGTGTCGAGCGACATTTGGCCTCGCCGACCTCCCGGGCGGCAGCGCCATGTATGCGTTCTCGGTCCGAGTCGGAACCACGACGAACCTCACGCCTGAGCAGATCTTCGCGCTCGGCGAGCAAGAAGTGACGCGGATCTCCAGAGAGATCGACCAGCTGAACGCCGAGATCACCGCCGGCGGCGACATACCGCCCGCGCGATACGCGAATGTGGAAGAGCTGCTGCAGGCGTATGCCGAATTCCGGGCCTCGGTGGAAGCGAAGCTACCGACGCTGTTCGGGCGGTTTCCGAAGGCGGGCTTCGAGATCCGTCCGATCGAAGCGTTCCGCGAGCGGTCGATGCCCTCGAGCTACGTGCCGGCGTCGCCCGACGGGGCACGCCCGGGGGTCTTCTACCTGAATGCCGCCGCGCTGCGTGAGGGTCGCGCGGCCTCCGTCTCCCGCGCCCTGTTCCTGCACGAGGCCGTGCCCGGCCATCACTTGCAGATGGCGCTGCAACGCGAGAAGCGCGGTCTTCCCGGCTTTCGCCGCTTCGCCTGGTACAACGCGTTCGGCGAGGGCTGGGCGCTCTACGCGGAAAGCCTCGGCATCGAGCTGGGAGCCTACGGCAATCGCCACGACCGCCTGAACATGCTGGGGGCCGAGCGGTTCCGCGCCAAGCGCCTCGTCGTCGACGTCGGCCTCCACGCCAAAGGCTGGACGCGGGAACGGGCCATCGCCTACCTCGGCGGCTCGCGTGAGGACTCCGAGCGTGAGGTGGAGCGCTACATGGCATGGCCGGGCCAGGCGCTCGGCTACAAGATCGGCCAGCTCAAGATCCTGGGCCTGCGACGGAAGGCCGAGGCGGCGCTGGGCGCGTCGTTCGACCTCCGTCAGTTCCACGACGCGGTGCTGGAAGAGGGCGGGATGCCGCTGAGCGTCCTGGAGGCGAAGATGGAGCGCTGGATTGCCGCCCGGCGCCGGTAACCTCGACGGCCGCGTCGCCATCGTCAGCGGCGCCGCCAAGGGCATGGGTGCCGAGATCTGCCTGGCCCTGGCGCGCGAGGGCGCGCACCTGGCGCTGGCCGCTCGCGAGGCCGCGCCGCTCGAGAAGCTTGCGGGCGAGATCGAGAAGCTCGGACGCCGCGCCCTCGTCGAGCCCACCGACGTCACCGACGAGGCCGCCGTGCAGCGGCTCGTCGAGCGGACGAAGGCCGCGCTCGGCGGGCGCATCGACATCCTTGTCAACGCCGCCGGCGTCACCGGCCCCGTCGAGACGCCGGTGTGGGAGATCAAGACCGAGGACTGGGATCACGTGCTGGCGGTGAACGTCAAGGGCACGTTCCTGCCCATCAAGCACGTGCTGCCGACGATGATCGCCCAGCGCTACGGCAAGATCGTCAACATCAGCGGCACCTCGGGGCTGCGCGGCTACAAGCTGCGCGCGTCGTACTCGTCGTCGAAGTGGGCGCTGCGCGGGCTCACGCGCACGGTGGCGCTCGAGGCCGGGCCCTACAACGTCAACGTCAACGCACTGCACCCGGGGATCGTGGACGGCCCGCGGATGGAGAAGCTCTGCCGCGAGAAGGCGCGCAAGCGCGGCTGGACGCCCGAGCAGGTGCGCGAGGAGTACGTGCAGGAGATGGCGCTGCGCCGCGTGACGAGCGCGCGCAACGTCGCCGACGCCGTCGTGTTCCTCGCCTCGGACGCGTCGCAGAACATGACCGGCCAGTCGATCACCGTCGATGGCGGCTGGGACGTCTAACCCGAACGCTCGAGGAGGAGCCCATGACCTCTCCCGGCCGTCGCATCATCGTGCTGGCCCGACTGCTCCTGGTTCTGGTGGCGTGCCTGGCGGCGTTCGCGCCCTCGGCCCACGCCGATCTGATGATCATCGGCAACGACGAGAAGGTCGTCTTCGACGCGGAGGGCAATCGGCAGTTCGTCGCGCCGGGGAAGGACACGATCTCCGTCGTGGACATCACCGACCGCGAGGCGCCGAAGATCCTCGTGAGCTTCCCGCTGATGAACTCAATCTTCGGTCCTCCGACGAATCTCGCTATCACCCCCGACGAGCGCCTGGCCATCGTGGCGAACTCCGTGACCTGGGTCCAGGACGGGACCGCCTGGAAGCCCGCGCCCGACACCAAGCTCTACGTCTTCAATCTGAAGACGAGCCCGCCGAGTCACATCGCCACCGTCGAGATCGGAAAGCAGCCCTCAGGCCTGGCGATCAACCGGGCGGGGGACCTGGCCCTGGTCGCGAACCGCAACGACAAGTCGATCAGCGTCCTCTCCATCCAGGGCAACGAGGTCAAGCTGATCGACACGGTGGCGATGGGAGACGAGGTCGCCTCCGTCGCCATCACGCCGGACGGGAAGCGCGCGCTCGCCACCAAGTTCCCGGCGCACAAGATCGCGCTCCTCGAGATCAACGGCCAGAAGGTGACCTACACCAAGCACGACATGCCGGTGGGCCTCTGGCCCTACAACATCGACGTCACGCCCAACGGCCGGATCGCCATCAGCGCGGACAACGGTAATTCCGGCGCGCCCGACGGTCACGTCGACACCGTCAGCATCATCGATCTCGGGCACAACCCGCCGAAGGTCATCGATCGCGTGGTGGTGGGGGACGCGCCCGAGGGCTTTGCGATCAGCCCAAGGGGCGACGTCGCTGTGGCCGTGCTCCTGGGTGGGGCGAGCGTGCCGAAGAGCATGTGGTTCAACATCAAGCGAAACGGCAGCCTGGCCATACTCAAGATCGACGACAAAAAAGTGACGAAGGTGGGCGAGGTCGAGGTGGGCGGCCTCCCGGAGGGTGTGGTTTTCAGCCCCGACGGCAAGTACCTCTATGTCGGCAACTACACGGACCGCGACGTGTCCATCCTCAAGGTGGACGGCACCAAGATCACCGACACCGGCAAGAAGCTCAAGCTGCCGGGCCAGCCAGCCTCCATGCGCGGGCGGGCGCGGTAGGGAGAAGACCCGGAGCAGCGCCGCTGATGCATCCGTTCGAGTACGCGGCGCCGGAGACACTCGATCAGGCGCTCGGGCTGCTCGGCGAGCACGGCGACGAGGCCAAGGTGCTCGCGGGCGGCCAGAGCCTGATCCCGATCCTTCACTATCGACTCGCGCGGCCCCGGGTCGTGATCGACATCAACGGACTGCTGCTGGGCGACATCGTCGTCGAGAACGGACGGCTCGGCGTCGGCGCGCTCGTCCGCTATCACCAGCTCGAGGAGTCCGACGTGATCGCGCGGCGCTGCCCGGTGCTCGGCGAGGCGGCGCGGCTGATCGGCAACGTGCGCGTCCGCACGCTGGGGACGGTGGGCGGCAGCCTCGTGCACGCGGACCCCGCCGCCGAGCTGCCCGCGGTGATGACGGCGCTCGACGCGCGGCTGGCGGTGGCGTCGCCGTCGGGCCGGCGCACGGTCGCCGCGCGCGAGTTCTTCACGGGCCCGTTGACGACCATGCTCACCGCCGACGAGATCGTGACCGGTGTGGAGATGGATGCCGTGTCGTCATACGGCTGGGCGGTCGAGGAGCTCTCGCGACGCGCCGGTGACTTCGCGGTCGTGGCCGTGGTCGCGCTGGTGAGCCTGGACCGACGAGGGCGCGTGGACGACGCACGCGTGGCCTTCGGGGGCGTCGCCGACCGTCCCGTGCACGCGCGGGGCGCCGAGGACGCGCTGCGCGGCCGCGAGCCGACTGCCGACGCTCTCGCGCGCGGCGCGCAGATGGCACGCGACGCGCTGAATCCGCCGTCCGACGCCTTCGTGTCAGGCGCGTACCGGCGCCACGTCGCCGGCGTGCTGTGCCGCCGAGCGCTCGCCCGCGCCGTCGCGCGGGCGCTGGGGCGGAGGGCGCTGGGGCGGATGTGATCGCGCGCCTCGTCCTCAACGGGCGCCCGCGAGAGGTCGAGGTGCGCCCGAACCAGACGCTGCTCGAGCTGCTGCGCGACACGCTGGGCATCTTCGACGTCAAGGAGGGCTGCGACGAGGGCGTGTGCGGCGTCTGCACGGTGCTGCTCGACGGGCGGCCGGTGTCCTCGTGCCTCGTTCTGGCCGCCGGGCTGCGAGGCCGCGCCGTCGTCACGCTGCGCGGGCTGGAGCGCAACGGTGGCCTGCACCCGCTGCAGGAGGCGTTCGTGCGCCACGGCGCCGTGCAGTGCGGCTTCTGCACGCCCGGCATGCTGCTGACGACGCTGGCCTTCCTCGAGCGCGAGCCGCGGCCCGATCGCGAGGCGATCCGCGCCGCGCTCGAGGGCAACCTCTGTCGCTGCACGGGCTACACGAAGATCGTGGACGCGGTCGAAGCCTATGTCCGCGGCGAGCTCGGCCATGACTGACGCGGTCGCCACACGCGACGCGCTGCGGATCGTCGGCCAGCCCGTCGTCCGCCACGACGCGCGCGACAAGGTCGTGGCGGCGACGGCCTACGCGGCGGACTGGGCGCTGCCCGGCATGCTCCACGCCGCCGTGCTCCGCTCGCCCTACCCGTCAGCGCGGATCGTCCGGCTCGAAACGAAACGGGCTACGGCGACCGCTCGCCCTACCCGTCAGCGCGGATCGTCCGGCTCGAAACGAAACGGGCTACGGCGATGGCCGGCGTCGCTGTCGTCCTGACCGCGAAGGACGTCCCGCGCAACACGCTCGCCACCGACGTCCCAGGCCAGACCACGGCCGTCGGGCCGCTGCGCGCGACGCTGCATGTGCTGGCCGAGGACCGCGTCCGTCACCAGGGCGAGCCCGTCGCGCTGGTGGCCGCCGAGACGCTCGAGCTGGCCCGCGACGCCGTCGAGGCGATCGAGGTCGAGTACGAAGTCACGCCCGGCGTGTTCACGCCCGAGGCCGCGCTGGCTCCGGGCGCGCCGCCTGTGCACGGGACGGGCAACCTGCTCGCCCAGTGGCGCATCGCACGGGGTGATGTGGCGAAGGCACTGGCCGGCGCAAACGTCGTCGTCGAGGGTGAGTACACGACGCAGCTCGTCGACGCCGCGTACCTCGAGCCCGAGTCGGGCGTGGCGTGGATCGACTCCGACGGCGTCATCACGATTCGCCTCTCCACGCAGGTGATCGAGCACTTCCGCGACGTGGCGGAGGTGCTGCAGGTCCCGCAGAACCGCGTGCGCGTCATCGGCACGTATCTCGGCGGCGGCTTCGGCGGCAAGGAGGACGTCACCGTCGAGGCATACCTGGGACTGCTCACGCTCAAGACGGGGCGGCCGGTGAAGATGGTGTGGACGCGGCAGGAGTCGCTGCTCTCGCGCGCCAAGCGTCACCCGTATCGCCTGCGCTATCGCACGGGCGCGAACGCGCACGGCGAGATCGTCGCCCAGCAGATCGAGCTGCTCGCCGACGCCGGCGCCTACGCGTACCTCTCGGCGCTCGTGCTGCTCTATTCCACGGTGACGGCGGCGGGCCCGTACCGCGTCCCCGCCGTCGAGGTCGACGCGCGGGTCGCGTACACCAACAACCCGCCCACCAGCGCCATGCGCGGATTCGGCGCCATGCAGACCGTGTTCGCGTACGAGTCCCAGCTGGACCGCGTCGCGCGGGCGCTCGGAATGGATCCGGTCGCGGTCCGTCGCGTGAACGCGTTGCGGCGAGGCGACACGCTGCCCGTCGGCCAGGTGATCGAGACTCACGTCGCGATCCCGGAATTGTGCGAGCGGGCGTGGGCCGCGCTGGGGCCACCGACAGCGGCGCGTGCGCCCCATATAAAGGTCGGCCGCGGGCTCGCCTGCAACTTCCAGCCGTACGGGCGCATCGTGTGGCTGCACGACTGGGCCAGCGCGTGGGTCGGCTTCGAGATGGACGGCAGCCTCGTGATCCGCTGCGGCTGTCCCGACGTGGGCGGCGGCCAGGCCTCCTCGCTCTGCCAGATCGCGGCCGAAGTCCTCGGCGTGACGCTGACGCGCATCTCGGTCCACGTGTCCGACAGCGCGCTGACCCCGCTGGCCGGCACCACGACGGCCAGCCGCCAGCTCTACATGTCCGGCAACGCGGTGCTCAAGACGGCGCGCGAGCTGCGGGCCGGGCTGCTGGGCGTCGCGGCGGCGATGCTCGGCGGCGACGCCGACGATCTCGACATGGACGAGGACCGCGTGGTGACGCGCGACGGCCGCACGCTGGCGATCGCAGGTTTGTTGGCCGAGTGCGCGCGCGTCGGCGTCCCGCGCAGCCATCTCGGCGTCTATCACGCGCCTGCTGGCGAGCCCGTCGATCTGGCCACGGGCTCGGGCAAGGTGTTCCCCGACTACACGTTCGGCGCCCACGCCGCCGAGGTGGAGGTCGACACCGAGACGGGCGTCGTGCGCGTGCTCGGCTACGCCGCCGCCCACGACGTGGGACGCGCGATCAATCCGCAGTCGGTGGAGGGACAGATCCAGGGCGGCGCCGTGCAGGGCCTGGGCTACGGGCTCATGGAGGAGGTCGTGGTCGAGAACGGCATCAACCTCACGACGTCGTTCGCGACGTACCTGATCCCGACGGCCGCCGACGTGCCCGACGTGCGCGCCGTCGTCGTCGAATCCGGCGAGGGGCTCGGCCCCTTCAACGCCCGCGGCATCGGCGAGCCGCCCATCGGCCCGCCCGCCGCCGCCATCGCCAACGCCATCGAGGCCGCGACCGGCGCGCGCATCACGCGCCTGCCGATCACCGCCGAGCGCGTGGCGAGAGCGCTGGGGCTGCTCGACTGAGCATGGGCGAGATCCTCGCGGGCGGCTGCCGCCAGCCGGCCGCTTGCAACATGGCCACGTGATGACTAGAATTGATAGGTCTATGAGGACACGTCAAAGCGCCTCGGTCACCGTAAAGATTGCTGAGCTCAAGAATCGTCTGAGCCACTACCTGCGGCGAGTGCAGCGCGGCGAGTCCATCCTCGTGTGTGATCGCGATCGCGTCATTGCGCGGATCGAGCGCGCCGGCACCCATTCCCCCGTCCCTGGAGACGACGCCGAGTGGTTGGATCGCCTGGAGCGTCGCGGCGTCGTCCGTCGCGGCAGTGGCACCCTCTCGCGCAAATGGATCCACGGCAAGCCTCGGGTGAGAGCAGACGTCGTCGCGGCCCTCCTTCGAGAGCGCGACGAAGGTCGGTGAGGTTCTGGGACAGCTCGGCGGTTGTTCCGCTCCTGATCCATCAGGAACGTTCTTCGCGTGTCGCATCGTGGGTAAGTGGCGACAACGTAATGGTGGTGTGGACGCTGACTCCGGTAGAAGTCGTCTCCGCGCTTCGCCGGCTCGTGCGCGAGAGGGCCGTATCCGAGGATGCCGCGCGCGTCGCCGAGATCCGACTGGGCGAGATGATGGAGAGGTGCCACGTCGTGATCGATGTCGAGGTGGTCAAGTCCCTGGCGGCGCGGTTGCTGCGACTGCATTCACTTCGCGCCTTCGCTGCCCTCCAGCTCGGTGCGGCGCTGCACTGGACCGAAGGACACCCTCAAGGTCGAATGCTGCACACACTCGACAGCCGGCTTGCACAGGCGGCAGAGCGCGAGGGATTTCTCGTCCCGATGTGACCGCCTCAGCGGGCGGCCGCGCGCGCGTCCGCGGCGACGGGCGTCAGCGCCTGGCGCAGCACCTCCGCGGCGTCGTCCGCGAACACGAAGCGCAGCGCGGAGCGGACCTCCGCCGGCACGTCCTCGAGGTCGCGCTCGTTGTGGCGCGGCAGGATGACAGTGCGGATGCCGACACGGTGAGCGGCGAGGACCTTCTCCTTGATGCCGCCGACCGGCAGCACCTTGCCACGCAGGGTGATCTCGCCGGTCATGGCGACGTCGCTGCGCACGGGGCGCCGCGTGGCGTAGGACGCGAGCGCCGTGACCATCGTCACGCCGGCCGACGGCCCGTCCTTGGGGATGGCGCCGGCCGGCACGTGGACGTGGATGGTCTTGCCCTCGAAGAGCTTGGGATCGATGTCGAACGCCTCGGCGTTGGACCACACGTACGAGACGGCGGCCTGGGCGCTCTCGCGCATGACGTCCCCGAGCATTCCGGTGAGCACCAGGCGCTCCTCGCTGCTCGGCATCATCGTCACTTCGACGAACAGGACGTCGCCGCCCGTCGGCGTCCAGGCCAGGCCCGTGGCGACGCCCGGGCGCGCCGTGCGCTCGACGACCTCGTCGAAGAACCGGGGACGGCCCAGATAATCGGCGAGGTTGTCGGCGGTGACGCGGAACGGCCCGGACTGGCCCTCCGCGAGGCGGCGGGCGACCTTGCGGGCCACGGCGGCGATCTCGCGTTCGAGGTTCCGCACGCCCGCCTCGCGGGTATAGCGGCGCACGATCAATCGAATGGCGTCCGGCTCGAAGACCAGCTCGTCCGTCTTGAGGCCGTGCGCGCCGAGCTGCTTGGGCACCAGGTACTGCGTCGCGATGCCGACCTTCTCCTCGTCCGTGTAGCCGGAGAGCGTCAGGATTTCCATCCGGTCGCGCAGCGGGCTCGGGATGGTGTCGAGCGCGTTGCCGGTGGCGATGAAGAGGACCTGCGAGAGGTCGAACGGCACGCCGAGATAGGTGTCGACGAAGGTGTTGTTCTGCGCCGGGTCCAGCACCTCCAGCAGCGCCGAGGACGGATCGCCCCGCCAGTCCGCGCCGATCTTGTCGATCTCGTCGAGCATGAAGACGGGATCCTTCGTCTCGGCGCGGCGCAGCCCCTGGATGATGCGCCCAGGGAGCGCGCCGATGTACGTGCGGCGATGGCCCCGGATCTCCGCCTCGTCGCGCACGCCGCCGAGCGACATGCGCACGAACTTTCGCCCGAGCGCCCGCGCGATGCTCTGGCCCAGGCTGGTCTTGCCGACGCCCGGCGGCCCCACGAAGCACAGGATCGGCTCGCGCGCCGGGCTGTCGCCCGTCACCCGGGGCGGCTCGGCGCCGGCGCCGCGCTCCTGGCGGAGCTTCCGGACGGCCAGGTACTCGAGGATGCGGTCCTTGATCTTGTCGAGGTCGAAGTGATCCTCGTCGAGCACCTCGCGCGCGCGGCGGATGTCGATGGTGCCGCCGTCGACCTTGCTCCACGGCAGGCTCGCCATCCACTCGAGATAGGTGACGATCATGCCGCGCTCGGGCGAGCCGGGCTGCATGCCCGCGAGCCGCTTCAGCTCGCGCTCGGCCTCGCGCCGCGCCTCGTCGGGGAGGCCGGCCTCCTGGATGCGGCGGCGCAGCTCGGCCGCCTCGGTGTCGTCGCTATCCTCCTCGCCCAGCTCCTTCTGGATGGTCTTCACCTGCTCGCGCAGGATGTAGTCGCGCTGCTTCCTGGAGAGCCGCTGCTCCGTGTTGCTCGTGATCTTCCGTCCGATCTCGCGCACGGTCAGCTCGCTCTGCAGCACATCGACGAGCCGGCGCAGCTTCTCGGCGATCGAGTCCACTTCCAGCAAAGCCTGCCGCGCGGCCGTGTCCATGCGAACGAGCGAGGCGACGAAGTACACGACTTGACGCGGCTCCACGAGGCTCTCCGCCGTGATCGCCAGCTCGTCGGGCAGGTCCGACGAAACCTCCGCGAGCCGGCGGAACAGGTCGAGGACGGCGCGGCGCAGCCCGTCCACCTCCGGGCCCGCGACGGTCGGCTCGCGGGCGGGCTCGATCCGCGCGACGAGGTACGGATCCTTGGCGACGAAGGAGGCTCTCCGCCGCGACCGCCAGCTCGTCGGGCAGGTCCGACGAAACCTCCGCGAGCCGGCGGAACAGGTCGAGGACGGCGCGGCGCAGCCCGTCCACCTCCGGGCCCGCGACGGTCGGCTCGCGGGCGGGCTCGATCCTCGCGACGAGGTACGGATCCCTGGCGACGAAGTCGAGCAGGCGGACGCGCTCGATCCCCTGCACCATCGCACGCACGCCGCCGTCGGGCATGCGCGCCATCTGGTGGATCGCCCCCACGGTTCCGACGCGATGGATGCTCTCGGGCGTGACGGGCTCCGCCGTATCGTTGCGCTGCGCCACGAACACCAGCAGGCGGTTGCCGCGCATGACGTCGTCGATGACCCGGATCGCGCTCGGAGTCTGCACGAGGAGCGGAACGGCCGTGAGCGGGAACACCACGGCATCCCGGAGCGGCAGAACGGGCAGCGCGTCGGGAATCGTGAAGTCGCCCGGGCCGCCGCTGGACTGGGCCGCCATCGCGCCCGCTACGCGCGCTTCGGCAGCGTGACGTGCAGGAGGCCGCGCTCGTAGCGCGCCTCGACGCGGTCGGGGTCGATACGCGCCGGCAACGGCAGCTCGACACGGAAGAGGCCCTGCGGGATGCCGGCCGCGTGGTACACCGCGTCTTCACCGCACGACGGCAGCTGCCGGCGCCCCTCGACAACCAGCCCGTTCTCGAAGAGCTGGACCTCGAAGTCGTCTTCGTCGACGCCCGCGAGGTCGACGGTGACCTCGATGGCGGTCGCCGTCTCGGACATGTCCGCCGCGGGGCGCCAGCGAGCCTGCAGCAGGAGGCGCAGGCTCTCGTGCTCCCAGGCGCCAGCGAAGGGCCAGGGCTGGCCGGTCCGCAGCCGCGTCGAGCGAAACGTCACGCGTCGATAGCGCATTCTGGCTCCCGGGTGCACTCGAATTGTGCCCGCCGGTTTCGAATTGTCAATCCGACGGATGTCAGAGCATGAACCGGATGTCCGAGCCGTAGGTCGGGTACGCGTAGAGCGCCTCTTTCAGATTGTCGGCCCGGAGCCCCAGTCGGACCGCAACGGCAAACAGGTTGATCACCTCGTCGGCGTGAGGGCCGAGCAGGTGGGCGCCGAGGACCCGGCCCGTCTCCTTCTCGACCAGCACCTTGAAGCCGGAGACCGTCTCCCCGACGCGGCGGGTGTTGAACCAGCCCGACGTCTCTTGCGAATTCACGCGAACCTTCGAGCCTCGGGCGCGCGCGGCCGCCTCGCTCAGGCCCGTCGACGCGAGCGGGGGAACGGTGAAGACGGACGACGCGAAGCCCTCGTAGTTCGGCGTCCGATGGTTGCCCTGCAAGAGGTTCTCCGTGAGCACCAGCGCGTCGTGATCGGCCTTGGGGGTGAGTTGCGGGCCGTTGGCGGCGGCATCGCCGCCGGCATAGACGGCGGGATTGGACACGGACTGCAGGAATTGATTCACGATGACACCGCGCTTGTCGCGCTTGACGCCCGCGACGTCGAGATCGAGATCGTCGATGTCCGGGACCCGGCCGGCGCCATGCACGGCCATGTCGGCGTCGAAGCGCCGCTCGCTGCCGTTCTGGAGGCCGTGCACGACCACGCCGCCACCGGCGGCGTCGAGGCCGCGGACCTCGGTGTTCAGCTCCACACGCATGCCGAGCTCGCGGGTGCGCTTGACGAGCAGGTCCACCAGGTCCGGGTCGAAGGCGTCGAGCGGCCGGGCGCCGCGGTCGAGAATGGTGACCTCCGCGCCGGCGCGGGCAGCGACGTGGGCGAACTCGAACGAGATGTAGCCGCCGCCGACGAAGATCAGGCGTGAGGGCAGCCGATCGAGGTTCAGGAACTCCTCGCTCGTCGTCAGTCGCGCCGCACCGGCGAACGGGAGCGGCGCCGGCTTCGCGCCGGCCGCGATGAGAATGCGGCGGCCGACGAGCCGGTCGTCACCGAGCGCCAGCGTGGTCGATCCGACGAAGCGGGCTCGACCGTGGAACTGCTCGACCCCGATCTTCGCCCAGGACTCCTCGGTACGCCGCGGCGTCGGATCGACCATCGAGCGCTTGAATCGCATCAGGTCGGGCCAGGCGAGGGTCACTCCGTCGGCACGCACGCCGTGGCCGGCCAGGTCGCGCGCAGCCTGAACGGCCTCGGTGGCGCCGACCAGGATTTTCTTCGGGACGCATCCGCGGAGCGCGCACGTGCCTCCGAAGGGCTTGGAGTCGATGACGGCGACCGTCCAGCCGGCCTCGCGACAGCGTGTCGCGACCGCCGACGTCACCCCGGTCCCGACGACGACAAGATCGAACTGTCGCTCCATGGCGGCGCCTCCGTGGGATCAACGCGGGCTATTCGATGCTGAAGTGCGCTTCGGTCGTGCGCCCGGTGAGCCCGTTGATCGGCAGGATGTCCTGGGGGCACGCGGAGAACGCGACGACCAGATCCATCTCGGCGCGGAACAGCGCGTAGCTCCCGGGCGTCGACACGGGCTCGCCCCACGCCAGCCGCCCGTCGGGCGTCCACGGGATGTTCATGAACAGGTTGAGCGACGGCGGCGTGGCGGGGATCTTCATCCCCAGCTCGGCCAGCGCGGCGTGCAGGTTGTCGCGGCAGTTGTCGTGATAGCCCTTCACGCCGAGCAGGCCATAGCGATCCGGGTCGCACGGCGCCATCAATGTGTCGTGCGCGCAGGCCGACGTGTCCTCGACCAGCGTGAGGATCGGGCGCCGGCGGTTGGTCACGAACGAATCGCCCACGGCCGCCGCGAGCTTCATGAACCACGCGCGGCTCGCCTCCATGGCCATCCACTCGGCCGGGTCCTGCGCGTTGAAGGCCCACGCGTCGACGACCTGGGTCCCGTGGGTGTTGACGACGCGGATGCGCTGACCCGTGCGCACGCGCGCCGCCTTGCCACGCCGCGCGGGAATCGTGACGACGCTCATGGGCCCTGCAGCCCGTGGCCGCCGCGATAGTCCGACGGCGTCGGCGACTTCCAGCCCGCGAGCAGCTCGGCAGCCGGCTGCCAGATCTCGATCGCGAGCGGGCGGCAGATGTCGAGCCGATCGCCTCCGCCCGATCCCCACACCGGCGCCGACATATCGCCGTGCGGGCACACCGACAGCGCGGCCAGCACGTCGAGCTCGGCGAAGAACTCGATGTAATCGCCGGCCTTGGCGGGGCTCGGCTTCGTGAAGTACCGGCCCTCGGCGGTGAGGCCGGTCACCTGGAAGACGTTGAGCACGTCGTGCACGTCGAGCTCGGTCAGGCGATACGGCGCCACCGCCCTGACCAGATTCGAATGGCAGCAGAGGTCGAGCTCCTCGCCGTTGAGCAGCTTGTGGACGTAGGGATCGCAGCGGGTGCCGAGCAGATCGTGACAGCCGGCGCCGTCGGCGTCGCGGCCGTACCGGATGGTGTCGGCCGTGATCGTCAGCATCGGGCGCAGGTAGGGCAGGCACGACCACAGCCGATCGAACGTCGTCACGTGCGCCTGGTGCAGCTGGCGCGTGCGCGAGGCCCAGAAACGCTCGCGCGGGTTGGCGAGATTCCAGACGTTGAGGTCGGCCACCTGCGGCCCCTCGACCGCCACGATCCGAAAGATCTGTCCGGCCCGCACCGGCCACGCCCGCCCCGAGCGTCGCGGGATGACGAACCGCTCCACCAGGGTCCGCTTGCCGGCATCCGGCGCCAGGCGCGTATAGAAGGCGCGGTTCACCTCGAGCGCCGAGCCCGGTTTCGCCTGGTAGATCACGTGGGGTTGCGCCATCGCCTCACCTCGCCATGGCCCCAGCTGAGTTGACAACGAGCGAGCGGAATAGTCTCATACCCGCCATCTCGGTCGAGCGCCCGATCGGAGGACAGCCATGAGAGTCTCACGGATCATCACGGTCGCCATCGTGCTCTTCGCCTTCGCCGCCGCCGGCGGCAACGCCGCCGCTCAGCAGTGTCCGAAGGGCAAGCTTCGCCTCTACACATCGTGGCCGATGCAAGGCGCGATGCTGCCGGAAGGCACCGGCATGAAGAACGGCGTGGACCTCGCCGTCTCGGAGGTCAACGGCACCGTCGCCGGGTATTGCCTCGAGGTGGTGAACCTGGACGACGCCTCGCCGCAGACCGGCAAGTGGGACGGCGCCGTCGAGGCGGAGAACGCGAACAAGGCCATCGGCGATCCGCTCGCCATCGTGTACATCGGCACCTACAACTCCGGGGCCGCCAAGGTCTCGATCCCCATCACCAATCGCGCGCACATGGCCCAGATGACGCCGGCCAACACCTATCCCGGCCTCACCAAGAAGCGCGGGGCCGCCCCCGGCGAGCCCGAGATCTACCGCCCGGGCGGCTACGTGAATTACTTCCGCCCGATCCCGGCCGACGACATCCAGGGCGCCGTGGGCGCCAAGTGGGCCAAGCGGATGGGCGCCAAGAAGGTCTACGTCCTCAACGACCAGGAGCTGTACGGCAAGGGCATCGCCGACGTCTTCGAGGCCACCGCGAAGAAGATCGGTCTCCCCGTCGTCGCCAACGAGGGCATCGACTGGAAGCAGCCCGACCAGAAGCCCGTGCTCACCAAGATCCGCGCCTCCGGCGCCGACCTCGTCTACCTCGGCGGCGTGATCGAGACGGGCGCTCAGGTGATCATCCGGCAGATGAAGGAAGTCGGGCTGACGGCGCCGCGCACCCGCTTCATGGGACCCGACGGCCTGCTGGAGGAAGAGCTGCTCAAGGGCGCCACCTGCGACGCCGCGCTGGCGACCGACATGCGCGTGACCTTCGCCGGCCTGCCCTTCGAGAAGATGCGGGGCGTCGGCGCCAAGACGTACGAGAACTACAAGGCGAAGTTCGGCAAGGAGCCGACCTCGTACGCGCTCTACGCAGCCGAGGGCACCCGCGTGATCATCGACGCCATCAAGCGCTCGGCGCCGGTCATCGAGAAGGCGAAGGACGTCACCGACAAGCGCGAGGCCCTGCGCAAGGCCATCGCGGCGACGAAGAACTTCGAGGGCATCAACGGCAAGTGGAGCTTCGACGAGAACGGTGACGTCGACTACGACACCATGTCGGGCTTCAAGGCCGTGAAAGCCGACACCCCCATCGGCTGCAAGTTCCAGTTCGAGACGATTCTCGAGTAGCGTCGCGGTGTCGCGGCGATCGAGGGGCGCCTCGGCTCCGCCGGGGCGTCCCGAGCCACCCCGGGGGGCTTGGGGGGCCATTTCGGGGCCCCCCATCTATATATGACTGGCTGGGAAGTCCTCATTCAGCAATCCATCAACGGCCTCACCCGAGGCGCCGTCTTCGCGCTGATCGCCCTGGGCTACACGATGGTGTACGGCATCATCGAGCTCATCAACTTCGCCCACGGCGACGTCTTCATGCTGGGCCTGTTCATCTCGCTCGCCTGGTTCACGCTGCTCGGCGTCACCGGGACGCTCACCGGCTGGCAGCTGCTGACGGTGCTCCCCCTCGTGTTCGTCCTCACCATGCTCACGACGGCCACGCTCAACGTCGCCATCGACCGCGTGGCCTACCGCCCGCTGCGACGCTCGACGCGGCTGGCGCCGCTGATCACGGCGATCGGCGTCTCCTTCATGCTGGAGAACGTAGCGCTGCTCTGGAAGGGACCGGCGCCCATCGCCTACCCCGACGTGTTCCCGTCCTTCGACATCCTGCGCGAGTGGTTCGGCGTGGACTCGGCCATCTTCCTCACGAGCAAGGACCTGCTCGTCGTGGCCGCCACCCTCCCGCTCATGGTGGCGCTGCACTACTTCGTCACGCGGACGCGGTGGGGCAAGGCCATGCGCGCGACGGCGCAGGACCGGGAGACCGCCCAGGCGATGGGCATCAACGTGGAGCGCACGATCCTGATCACGTTCTTCGTCGGCGGCGCCCTGGCGGGGGCGGCGGGGCTGATCCAGGGCATGTACTACAACATCGGCCAGTGGTGGATGGGCTATCAGGCGGGGTTGCGCGCCTTCACCGCGGCCGTGCTGGGCGGCATCGGCAGCATGAGCGGCGCCGCCCTCGGCGGGCTCGTCATCGGCTTCCTGTCCGCGTGGAGCGACCAGTACATCTCCGCCCGCTGGACCAACGCGATCGTCTTCTCGATCCTCATCGTCGTCCTCGTGTTCCGTCCGCACGGCTTGCTCGGCGAACGGACGGCGGACAAGGCGTGAGCGCGTGATGGGCCTCGGCCTGTGAGGGAGAGCCTCGGGCCCCCGGCGCTGGTCGTCGCCCTGCTCGTGTACCCGTTCGTCGATCGCGCGCTGGGACTGCAGACCGTCCACGCCGTGTCCGACGGCATGATCTACGTGCTGCTCGCGCTGGGACTCAACATCGTCGTCGGCTACGCGGGGCTGCTCGACCTCGGCTACGCGGCCTTCTTCGCCATCGGCGCCTACGCGATGGGGCTGCTCAACTCGCCCGTGCTCGGCTCCCCGCTGTACGGGCACGCCTGGAGCTTCTGGCTGTGCATCTGGCTGGCGGCGGCGGTGTCGGCGCTGCTCGGCCTCGTGATCGGCGCGCCGACGCTCCGCGTGCGCGGCGACTACCTGGCCATCATCACCCTCGGGTTCGGCGAGATCATCCCGGTGGCGATCCGCAACCTCGGCGACGTCACGATCGAGATCGGCACGTGGCGACCGATCGAGCGGCTCAACCTCACCGGTGGCGAGAACGGCGTCAACCCGGTGGGCCGCCCGGTTCTGCCGGGCGTGCCCTTCGAAACGGATCCCGTGCCGTGGTACTTCCTCATCCTCGTGGTCGGCGCCCTCTCGCTGTGGGCCATGAGCCGGCTGCGCGACTCGCGGCTGGGCCGCGCGTGGATGGCCATCCGCGAGGACGAGACGGCCGCCGACTGCACCGGCGTCAATCCCGTCTCGACGAAGCTGCTGGCGTTCGCCCTCGGCGCCTCGTTCTCGGGCTTCGCGGGTTCGATCTACGCCGCCAAGCTGCAGGCCATCACGCCGGGCGCCTTCGAGTTCCAGGTGTCGATCATGTTGCTCTGCATGGTCGTCCTCGGCGGCGCCGGCAGCCTCAAGGGCGTGATCCTGGGCGGCATGCTCATCACGGTCTTCGACCGGATCGTGCTGTCGCAGAGCACGTTCCTCGTGCGCTCGATCGGGCGGACGGTCGGTGTCCCGGCGCTGGCGGCGATCGATCTCACCCTCTGGCGCTGGTTCTTCTTCGGCCTCGGCCTCGTCCTCGTCATGCTGCTCCGGCCCCAGGGGTTGGCCGGCCGCCGCGTGCAGCCGGTCGCCGCCGACGCCGAGGGCGACCAGCCGCTCGCGCCGGAGCCCTCGTCGCTGCCACGCGTCGAGGCCATTCCGATGTGGCTGCGGGAGCGCATGACGCGCGCGCCCGCCGCGCAAGAGGAGGCGATTCTCGACGTGCGCGGCGTCAGCAAGGCCTTCGGCGGCGTGGTCGCCCTCAACGCGGTCGATCTCGTCGTGCCCCGCGGCGCCATCATCGGGCTCATCGGGCCGAACGGCGCCGGGAAGACCACGTTCTTCAACGTGGTGACCGGGCTCGCCCGGACCGACGGCGGCCGCATCACGTTCGCGGGCGGTAGCCTGATCGGGCTGCGGCCCAACGCGATCGTCGCCCGCGGCATCGCCCGCACCTTCCAGTCGATCCGGCTCTTCCCGTACATGAGCGTGCTCGACAACGTGCTCGTCGGCGAGCACTGCCGGCTGGCGGCCACGGTGGCGGGAGCGGTGCTGCGCCCGCCCGCGGTGATCGCGGAGGAGCGCCGAGCGCGCGAGCGGGCGCGCGGCCTCCTCGCGTTCGTCGGTCTGAGCGGCAAGGACGACGATCTCGCCCGCAACCTGCCGTACGGCGATCAGCGACGGCTGGAGATCGCGCGCGCGCTGGCGACCGAGCCCCGGCTCCTCCTGCTCGACGAGCCGACGGCGGGGATGAACCCGCGGGAGACCGAGACGCTGACCGATCTGATCGGGCTGCTGCGCCGCGAGCTGGCGCTGTCGATCTTGCTGATCGAGCACGACATGGAGGTCGTCATGGGGATCTCCGACCGTATCACCGTGCTCGACTACGGCACGCGCATCGCCGAGGGCACGCCGGCGGAGATCCAGCGTCACCCCCGTGTGATCGAGGCGTACCTGGGCACCGGCTACGAGCGAGAGCCGGCGGCGCCGAGCCCCTGACCGTCGTGCTCGAGCTCGCCGACGTCCACACCTACTACGGCAGCATCCGGGCCCTGCGCGGGCTGTCGCTGTCCGTCGAGCGCGGCGAGATCGTCACGCTGATCGGCGCCAACGGCGCCGGCAAGACCACCACCCTGCGCACGATCCTCGGCCTCGTGCGGCCGCGGCACGGCACCGTGAGCTTCAACGGCGCGCGCCTCGACGCCCTGAGCACCGACCGCATCGTCCGCCTCGGCATCGCGCAATCGCCGGAGGGCCGCCACATCTTCCCGCGCATGAGCGTGCTGGAAAACCTCGAGCTCGGGGCGTTCGTGCGCTCGGACCGCGACGGCATCGCGCCCGATCTCGAGCGCGTGTTCGCGCTGTTCCCGCGCCTGCGCGAGCGCGTCAGCCAGAAGGGCGGCACGCTCTCCGGCGGCGAGCAGCAGATGCTGGCCATCTCGCGCGCGCTCATGGCCCGCCCCGGCCTGCTCCTGCTCGACGAGCCGTCCATGGGCCTGTCGCCGATCCTCGTCGAGACCATCTTCCGCATCATCCAGGACATCAACCGCCAGGGGACGACGATCCTGCTCGTCGAGCAGAACGCGCGGATGGCACTGCGCGTGGCGCATCGGGGCTACGTGATCCAGACCGGGCGTATCGTCCTGCACGACGCGGCGGCCACGCTGTTGCGCTCCGACCTCGTGCGCAAGACCTACCTCGGCGAGAAGTAGTCGGGGTCACTGCAGCCGGCGCTCCATCGTCACCCAGGTCGGCTCGCTGAACCCTTCGTGACGGTGCAGCGTCGTTTCCTCGAAGCCGCACGAGGCGAACAGCCGGCGATTGTCTTCGAGCTCCAATCGCACGCCCAGCGTCATCCGGGCGAGGCCGCGTCGGCGAGCCTCGCGCTCGGCTTCGTCGGCCGCGGTTTCCTTCAGCGCGCCCGGCGGCGGATTTGTCGGCCGCGACTGCGTCGAGAACGCGCGCCGCACGAGGTCCGCGACGCCGGGCGCGTCGTCGATCCCCCCCCTACGCACCATGCCGAGCGTCCAGAGCTACGCCGCGGCCGGCTTCACCTCGCCGGCGAGGCGCTCCATCGCGCGCACCATCGCGGGCACGCCGGCTCGCGGCAGGTCGAACGTCATCCACTCGGCGCCGAGCGTCCGCACCCGGCGTACGTCGGACGCCACTTCCGCCACGGAGCCCTGAAACGCCGCGCGGCTGCTGCCCTTCGGGGACTCCGTGAGGTCGAGAAGATTGCGCGGGGCGAGACCGAGCGCGTCGCGCCGGCCGCGCCGAGCGGCGAGGTCGCGCACGGTCGCGAAGCCTTTCTCGATATCGTCGAGGCTCAGCCCCAGCGGATGCCAGGCGTCGCCCAGCTCGGCGCAGCGGCGCACCGCCGGCGCGGACACGGCGCCCGGCGCACCGCCGACCCAGATCGGTGGGTGCGGCCGTTGCCGAGGACGGGGTGAGAACGTGGCTCCGCCAAAGCTCACGTAGTCACCCTTGTACTCCGGGACGTCGTTGGCCCAGGCGGCCTTGATCGCCCGGATATAGTCGTCGCTCAGACGTCCGCGCTCGCGGAAGGGTAGGCGCAGATCCACGAACTCCGCCTCGTCCCAGCCCACGCCGACGCCGAAGATGAAGCGCCCGCCCGACGCCTGGTCGACCGTGGCCGCGGCTTTGGCCGCCACCAACGCACTCCGGTAGGGCAGCACGATGACGCTGGCGCCGAGGCGAATGCGCTGCGTCCGCCCTGCGAGATATGCGAGAAGCGAGAACGGGTCGGGCCAGTGACCGCCATAGTGCTGCGTCGTGGCGGGCTTGGCGAGGATGTGGTCGGGAACGAAGACGCCGTCGAGACCCAGCTGTTCCGCTCGGGTCGTCAGCGACTCCGCGTCGGCAATCGTCAGCTGCCAGATCGGGAGCACGACACCGTAGTTCATGGAAGCCTCCTGTCAGCGTCGGACGGTCAGCCCCTCCAGGTCCAGCTCGGGCATCCGGCCGGTCATGAGATCGGCCACGATGCGCGCGGTGCCGCACGCCATCGTCCAGCCCATGTGACCGTGGCCGCAGTTGAGGAACAGGTTGCGGTGGCGACCGAGACCGAGGATGGGCGGCCCGTCGGGAGTCATCGGACGCAGACACGCGCGGTACTCGCCCCGCTCGTAGTCGGCGGCGTCGGGGAAGAGGTCGCGGGCCAATTTGTGAATGTTGTTGAAGTCGCGCGGCGTCCAACCCCAATCGTAGCCGGCGAACTCCGCGGTGGACGTGAGCCGCAGCCGGTTGCCCAGCCGTGACCAGCCGACCAGCCACTGCTCGTCGACGCCGGAGATCGTCGGGGCCAGGCCGCCCGGCTTGAGGGGAAACGTCGACGAATAGCCCTTGGCCGGATAGATCGGCAGGCTCACGCCCGCGGTCCGAGCGACGACCGGCGCCCCCACCCCGAGGGCCAGCACGTAATTGTCGGCGGTGAGCACGCCGCCGCTGGTCACCACGCCGTCGATGCGGTCGCCGTCCGCGCGCAGCGCCGTGACGCGCGTCCCGAGCCGAACGGTGACGCCGTGCTTGTCACGCGCGACACGCGCCAGCTCCTCGCTGAACACGCGGGAGTCGCCGCTCGAGTCCCCGAGGTCGCGGATGGCGCCGGCGATCTTGCTCTTGACCGGCTCGAAGGCGGGCTCGAGCCGCGCCAGCGCGTTCGCGTCCAGGATCTCCTGCTTCTGCCCGTGCTCGGCGAGCAGCGCCATCTTCTTGATCCCGGCCTCGAACTCGACCGGGTCGCGATGCATGTAGAGCGCGCCCCTGTGGATCGCCTGGTACTCGATGCCTTCGGCCCGCACCAGGTCGTTCATCACCGCCTGGCTGTACTGGCAGAGCCGGAGCTTGATCAGCGTGTTGCGGCGCGCGCGCCCGGACGTGCACTCGCGCAGGAAGCGCAGGCCCCACGCGTAGAGCCTCGGATCGCTCGTGAGCCGCACGCGGATCGCCGTCTCGGCGCCCCGCAGCGACTGCCAGAGCATGCGCGGGGCGCGCGGCGACGCCCACGCGAAGGAGTGGCCGGGCGCGATGATGCCTGCGTTGCCGCCGGTCGCCTCGAGCCCGAGCGCGTCCTTTTCCTCCACGAGCGTGACCTCGTGGCCGGCCTTGCCGAGGAAATAGGCGGTGGTGACGCCGACGACGCCGCCGCCGAGGACCAGCGTCTTCATCGGGCGCGTCTCAAGCGTCGAGGAGGAACCCGTCGCGCACGGGATCGGCCGGATCGAAGAGGAGCTGGCTGAAGCCGGTGAGGTATGACGTCCCGGTGATCTCCGGAAGGATCGCGGGACGCCCCTCCACCGCGGTCTCCCCGGCGATGCGCCCCGTGAAGTCCAGCCCGAGCAGGCCGCGGCTCACGAAGGTCGAGCCGACGGCCATCACGCCGCGGTGGTGGAAGAGCGCCATGCGCGCGCACGTGCCGGAGCCGCACGGCGCCGCGTCGACCTGGCCCGGACCCCAGACGAGCGCGTTCGGCGACACGCCGTGCGCGTCCGGCAGCTCGTGGACGAGGACGTTGTCCACGCTGGTCTTGCCCACGCCCGGGACGTCGACCTGGAGCTGGGCGTTCACGGCCTCGCGAACCGCCATCCCGCGCTGAGCGATCTTCTTGACCTGCTCTCGGCGGACCGCGACGCCGAGGCGCTCCGCGTCCACGACGGCGAAGACATTGCCGACGCCGACCGCGACGTCGAGCGGGACCTCGCCGACACCCTCGACCTCGACGACCTGATCGGCGAGGACCACGAACGAGGGCGTCCATTTCAGCGTGACCTCGCGCACGCGATCGCCCTCCGAGCGCGCGACCGTTTCCACGGCGCCGGCTTCCGTGTCGATGACGACGCGCGTCTCCGCGCCCTGGCGCGCGACCATGCCGGTCTCGATCGCCACCGTCGCCGCGCCGATCGTCCCCTCACCGCACGAAACGTAGTAGCCACCGGGGTAGATGAAGAACAGCCCGAACTGCGCGCCGGGCGTGACGGGCTCGGTCATGATCGCGATGAGCAATCCCCGATGACCGCGAGGCTCCAGGCAGAGCCCGGTCCGGAGGTGATCGAGGTGCTCCTGGAACCACCGGCGCTTCTCCGCGATGGTGGCGCCCGGCAGGCGCCCGAGGCCGGTCGTGAGCAGCCGCATCCCGATGCCGGCCGTGTGGAAGTCGATGGTCGAGAGCACGCGATCCGAGCGCATCGGAACCTCCCGGTCGGCGCCATGAAACTGCGTTGCCGCGGCCGTGTCAAGTCCGCTCGGCCGCCGGCCCGGCGCGGGCAAGGAGCCTGTCGGAGTATCGAGGGGTGCCACGGCTTCGCCGGGGCGCCCCGAGCGTGTGGGGGCTGGGGGATAGAGGAGCGCCCGGGTTCATCCCGGGCGCCCCGAACGTGTGGGGGCTGGGGGATAGAGGAGCGCCCGGGTTCATCCCGGGCGCTCCGAACGTGTGGGGGGTTTGGGGGGCCATTTCGGGGCCCCCCATCTCCCTAGTCCCGGAGGCTGACGCGCTCCAGCAGGCTGATGTCTTCGAGCAGGACGCCGACGCCGCGCACGACGCAGGACAGGGGCTCGTCCGCGATCGTCACGGGCAGGTACGTCTCCTTGCGGATGATCTCGTCCAGCCCGTCCAGCAGCGCGCCGCCGCCCGTGAGGACGATGCCGCTGTCGACCATGTCGGCGGCGATCTCCGGCGGCGTGCACTCCAGCGACGAGCGAATCGTCGCCACGATGCTGCCGATGCAGTCGTGGACCGCCTCGCGCACCTCGTCCTCGCCGATCCTGATCGCCTTGGGCACGCGAGCGACCGCATCGCTGCCCTTCACCACGATCGACTGCTCGCCGCCCGAGCGCCGCGCGGCCCCGAGCGCCAGCTTGATCTCCTCGGCGCGGCGCTCGCCGATCAGCACGTTGTAGTGCTTCCGGATGTACTGAACGATCGCCTCGTTCATCTCGTCGCCCGCCGTCCGCACCGACTGGCAGTGGACGACGCCGGAGAGCGAGATGACGGCGACCTCGGTCGTGCCGCCTCCGATGTCGACCACGACGTGCCCGCCGGGCTCGTGGATCGGCAGGCCGGCGCCGATCGCGGCCGCCATCGGCTCCTCGACCAGGTAGACGGCGTGCGCGCCCGCCTGCACGGCCGCCTCCCGCACCGCGCGCTTCTCGACCGGGGTGATGCAGGACGGCACGCCGATGACCATGCGCGGGCGGCGCCACGGGCTGCGGCCCTGGACCCGGGCGACGAGGTGCCGCAGCAGCGTCTGGGCCGCATCGAAGTGGGCGATGACGCCGTCCTTCAGCGGCCGGATGACGTCGATGGTGCCGGGCGTCCGGCCGAGCATGGCCTTCGCCGGGGTCCCGACGGCCACCACGGCATGGGTCGCCCGATCGAAGGCGATGATGGACGGCTCGGAGAGGACGATGCCACGCCCCCGCACGTGGACGAGCGTGTTCGCCGTGCCGAGGTCGATCCCGATGTCGCTGACGAAGCGCTGAGGGAGACGAAATTTCATGGCCAGCGTGCCAAGCAAAACGCGAGCCGAATCCCGCGTGCCGCAGAGTCAGGCTTTTTGGCGACACCGGGTCGCGATGGCGTCGAAAGACCGACGCTGGGCGTCGAAGAGTGTCGAGAACCGCTATAGGCGCTATAGGATGAGGCTGCTCATGGCCGACTCGAGTCCCGGCCCGACCTCGCACACCTACTTCTCCCAGCGGCTGCGGCTGCACTACGTGGACTGGGGTAACCCGGCGAAGCGGCCACTACTGCTCGTGCACGGCGGGCGCGACCACTGTCGCAACTGGGACTGGACGGCGGCGGCCCTGCGGGACGACTGGCACGTCATCGCGCCCGACCTGCGCGGCCACGGCGACAGCCAGTGGTCCACCGACGGCAGCTACACGATGGCCGGCTACATCTACGACCTCGCCCAGCTCGTCCACCAGCAGCGGCTGGCGCCCGTGACGATCATCGCCCACTCGCTGGGGGGCAACGTCGCGCTCCGCTACGCCGGGATCTACCCGGACAGCGTCGCCCGGCTCGTCGCCATCGAGGGCCTCGGACCCTCGGCCGAGCGGCTGGCCGAGCGCAAGGCCAGGCCGATCGAGGCGCGGGTGGACGAGTGGGTCCGCGAGCAGCGCACGCTCGCGGGGCGGCTGCCCCGGCGCTATCCGAGCATCGAGGACGCCTTCCGGCGCATGCAGGAGGAAAACCCGCATCTCAGCGCCGAGCAGGCGCGCCACCTCACCGTGCACGGCGCGAACCAGAACGAGGACGGCACGTATTCCTGGAAGTTCGACAACTACGTGCGCGCGTTTCCGCCGTACGACATGTCCCGACGCGACATCGAGACCCTGTGGGGTCGGATCGGGTGCCCGACCCTGCTCCTCTACGGCAAGGAGAGCTGGGCGGGTGATCCGGCGGCCGACGGCCGCGCCGCGCACTTCCGCCACGCGCGCGTCGTCGGCGTCGAGCGCGCCGGCCACTGGCTGCACCACGACCGGCTGGACGACTTCCTGAGCATCGTGCGCGGGTTCCTCGGCCGCTGAGGCGCCGCGGTCTCCTTCTCAAAGGAAAAGCCCCGCGGGAGCGGGGCCTTTCGGGGAGGCCGGGGCGAGGGACGCGCGGTCGCCTGTTCAGTCGCCGGCCGGCGCGATTTGCCCGCGAATGACACCGCCCGGGTGCGCCACAGAGTGCACGTTGGCGTAGGTATTGCCGTTTCGCATCTGCTGGGCGATCGCGGCGAGGGTGGCGCCGCAGGCCGTATTGATGATGCTGGTGTTGGTGATCGTCGCGTTGCTGACCCACTTGCCGTCGATGTCCAGCCCGGCCGCGTGGAGGCCGCCGAGGAAGATGATGATCGGCCCATTGACGCCCGCGGGCGCGCAGTGGATGTGCGACTGCGTGATCCTTACCCCATCGCTGACGTGGAGCTGGAAATCGATCGCCGTTTCGTCCTTGTTGAGGCTGAAGAACGCCTTCCCGGAGGTGTCGGTGACCACCGGGGGGACCTCCTGGTCACCGGTCAGGGTGGCCTTGAACAACTCGTCCGCGCCTGCCACCCCGGCCATGCCCAGCCCGGCGGCGAGGACGCACACCGTCAGAAGAACCTTCGACTTAAGGACAGCCCCGAGTCTCATTGGTAGGACCTCCACGTAGGCGTGACGGGAGTGAGTTGCGGTGCGCGAGGAGCCGCGCACGCCCAAACCCCCGAGCCGGGAGGTCGGTTCCGTGAAGGTTCTATGACGCGCGCGCCGGCTCCGGCGGCCGCCGCGTCTTCCAGTCGCTCGCCTGCTCATAGGCCCAGCCGATGCGCAGCGCCACGTCCTCGCGGCCGGCGTGGCAGAGGATCTGGAGCGAGGTCGGCAGGCCGTCGGCGGTGAAGCCATTGGGGACGGCGAGGCCACACAGCCCCAGATAGTTTCCGGCGCGCGTGAAGAACGCCGCGGTGCCCGACTGATCGACCTTCGCGATCGGTATCGCCGCGGTTTGCGTCGTGGGCGTCAGCAGCGCGTCCATATCGGCCAGCGCGGCCACGAACGCCCGGCGGTGCGCCTCGCGGTCGGCCAACGCCATCAGATAGTCGCGGGCGGACATGCCGCGGCCCACCTGGATGCGCGGGCGGATGTGCGGATCGACGGGCAGGCTCATGTCGTCCACGAGGTGACCGACGAAGCGATAGCCCTCGGCGCCGATGATGCGCCCGGTGCCGGCCGCGTAGTCGCTGAAGCGGTTGGGGAGCGCGACGCGGACGATCTCGGCCCCCAGCCCGGCGAGCTTCTTCACCGACGCGTCGTAGGCGGCGAGCACCTCGGCGTCGACGCCGACGCGTTCGTCGTCCGGCAGGACGGCCAGGCGCAGCCCGGCGACGCCACGGCGCAGCGTGGGCAGCGGATCGGACGGCGTCCAGGCCAGGGTCTGCGGATCGCGCGGGTCGGGGCCGTTGAGGGCTTTGAAGACGAGCGCGGCGTCCTCGACCGAGCGCGCCATCGGGCCCGGCGTGTCGAGCGTGAACGACAGCGGCAGCACGCCGTAGGTGCTGATGCGGCCCGCCGTCACCTTGAGGCCGACGATGCCGCACCACGCGGCGGGCAGCCGCACCGAGCCGCCGGTGTCGGTGCCGATGGCGACGGGCGCCAGGCCGGCGGCGACGGCGACGCCCGAGCCGCTGGACGAGCCGCCGGGGGTCCGGTGCACCGACAGATCCCATGGGTTCCACGGCGTGCCGAGGTGCGTGTTGGTGCCGAACGAGCCCATCGCGAACTCCACGGTGTGGGTCTTGCCCAGCACGATCATCCCGGCGCCGATCAGCCGCTCGGCCAGGGTGGCCGTCACCGGCGACACGCGATCGATCCACACTTTCGAGCCGCCCGCCGTCCGGCGGCCCTGGAGGTCGACGAGGTCTTTCAGCGCGATGGGCACGCCGTGCAGCGGCCCGATGCGGTGGCCGCTCCTGATGGCGCTGTCGGCGGCCTCGGCGGCCAGCCGCGCCTCGGACTCGTAGAGCGCGATGTACGCGTGGAGCGCGTCGCGCTGCTTGATGCGCACGAGCAGCGCGTCCACCACGTCCACGGGCGACAGCGATGCGCACGAGCAGCGCGTCCACCACGTCCACGGGCGACAGCGCGCGCGCCTCGAACGCGCGCGAGAGCTCGGCGACGCCGGCCCAGACCGGATCGACGGTGCTCATCGATCGTCGTGGGGGGCCTCGATATGGCCCCCCAGATCCTTCAAGCGAAAGGGGCTACGCCCCCCTCGGACTCCCCCGGCCATCGCTCGGACGCGCCCCGGCGCAGCCGTGGCGCGCCTCGGGCTTAGCACAGGATGTCTCATCCCTGCACCACGTGGTTCGACAGCGTGCCGATGCGCGGCACGGTGATGGACACGCGATCCTCGGGCGCCAGCGTGAAGCCCGCTTCGGGCACGAGCCCGGTGCCCGTCAACAGATAGGCGCCGGACGGAAACAGGTTGTCGCGGACGAGCCAGGCGGCGAGGTCGTCGAACGAGCGGCGCATGGCGGAGGTCGAGATCTTGCCCTCGTACGCGACGGCGCCGCGGCGCTGGATCATGATGGCGATGTCGAAGACGGGCGCCTTCTCGTCGTCGGTCAGCCACACCACGGGGCCCAGCGCGCACGACTCGCGGTAGATCTTGGCCTGCGGCAGGTACAACGGATTTTCGCCCTCGATGTCGCGCGACGAGACGTCGTTGCCCACCGTGTAGCCGGCGATCTCGCCGTGGGCGGAGACGAGCACGGCGATCTCCGGCTCGGGAACGTTCCAGGACGCGTCGCGCCGGATGCGGATGGGCCCGTGGTGACCGCTGACGCGCGAGGCGGCGCCCTTGAAGAACAGCTCGGGGCGCTCGGCGGTGTAGACCTTGTCGTAGAACGTCTCGGCGCCCGCGGTCTCCTCCATGCGCGCGACGCGACTGCGCTCGTACGTCACGCCGGCGGCCCAGACCTCCTGCAGGTCCAGCGGCGGCAGCAGGTGCGGAACGGCCGCGCTCGACGGCGCGGCCATGACCTCGGCGGCCTTCAGGGTGAGGGCGCCGCGCCGGCGCTCGAGCAGCGCGCGGACCGGGCGCTGCAGCTGAAGCAGCGAGGCGAGGAAGCCGCCGTTGGTGCCGGCGTCGGTCGCCACGATCTCGATGCGGTCGTCAGCGAGCACGCCCCACGCGGGGCCGGTCGGCAGCGCGCAGCGGGCGAGAAGCACGTTGGCCATCATGACCTCCGGGCCGCATCGCCGACGACGTCGCGGGCGATGGCGGTGTCGATCAGGTCGTCATACCGATGCCGGCGCGTGATGAAGCCGCCGTCGAGCAGGATCTGCTGCAGATACTCGTAACCCGGGCGCTCCAGAATCGGATCGCGCGCCCACGTGTCCTGGCCGAGGTAGCGCCTCACCGCGCGCAGCCGAGTCGCCTGGTCGATGTCGGGGAACGCCGGCGCGACGACCTCGGCGATGGGCTTGGCGTCCACGCCCGTCATCCAGCGCTGGGCGCGATAGAGCGCGCGCGTGAAGCGGAGCAGCACGTCGCGCCCGTCGCGCAGAAATCGCTCGGTGGTCATGTAGGACGAGAACGGCACGGGCCCCGTCGCGTCGCCCATCGAGGCGACCAGGTGCGCCGCGCCGGCCGCGATCAGCCGCTCGGTGAACGGCTGCCCCGTCTCGAAGAAGTCGCCGTAACCGTTCTTGAACGCCGCGAGGGCCTCGGGCAGCGGCAGGGTGCGCTCGATCCGCACCGTGGCCGGATCCACGCCGTGCTTGCGCAGCACGGTCAGCATGCATTGCCACGGGGTCGGCGCCTCGGCGAACGAGACGATGGTCTTGCCGACGACGTCGGCCCACGCGAAGCCCGGGCGCGGTTCACGGGACAGCAGGAAGAACCCGTTCCGCTGGTTCACCGCGGCGAAGTGGAGGAGCGACGGCCCCCCGCGGTCGGCGACGTCGAGGCTCCGCATGATTCCGCCCAGCGCGATCTCCGCGTGTCCGTCGATCAGCGCGCCGGTCGTCGTGACCCCGCGGCCGGCCGTCTCCACCTGCACGTCGAGGCCCTCGCCGGCGAAGTGTCCGCCGTAGAGCGCCACGAACTGCGGCGCGTAGAAGATCGACCGGAAGGGCTCGTAGATCGTGAGCCGTCGCGCGCCGCTCATGGCGGCGGGAGTATAGCAGGCTAAAGGTTCGCGAGTGACCGGAGCCGCGGGTCGAGCTCGTCGCGCAGCGCCGCGAGCGTTCTCATGGTCGTCTCCTCACGCGCAGAGCTGGTGGGTCGCGTACGCGATCGCCCTGGCGGCCGCGACCAGATCTTTCAGGGGAACGCGCTCGTCCGGCGTCGGCCACTCCTTGTAGATGCGGATGTCGCCCGCGCCGTACTGCACGGTGGGGATCCCGTGAGACATCAGGATGTTGCCGTCGCCGACGTTGCCGAGGCGTCCCCAGCCGCCGACGACGGCCGGCGCGCCGGTGGCGAGCCGCTGTCCTTCGGCGAGCGAGGTGACGAGGGGATGGTCCGGCCTCACCTCCATCGGATCCTGGAACCAGCCATCCTCCGTGCCGTTCGCGGGGATCGTCATCTCGGCGTCGAAGGCGGGATGGTCCTTCTTGATGTCGGCGAGGAGCCGCTGCACGTCGGCGCGCACCGTCTCGAGCGTCTGACCCGGCACCGTCCGGAGCTGGAAGATCATCTCGCACTCGCGGCTCGACATGCCCGTATAGCTCTTCTGGTAGTAGTGCTCCTTGTGCATCGTGTCGAACGTGTGCGTCGGGAAGCCGGGCAGCTCGGGGTGCGGGGTGAACCGCAGCCACCCGCCGGGCTCGATCGGATCGAGGCTCGGCCCGATGCGCCGCATGATCTCGGCCTGCTGCTCGATCGGGTTCATGTACTGCGCCTTGGCTGCCCGGCTGTAGCGGAAGAAGAGCTCGGGACTCTTCGTCCTGATGCGCACCATGACGATCCCGACGCAGACGTTGGCGATGGTGTTGGCGGAGTGCTCCATGTTGATGGCGAGGTCCGTGCGCAGGCCCTTCGCCATGAGCGCGCGCGTCCCCGCGCCGCCGAGCTTGTGCGCCACGACCGGGCAGACGACGACGTCGCCGCGCAGGCGGACGCCGGCGCGGACGATGGCTTCCACCGCGCAGATGGCGGCCACGACGCCGCCCTTGTCGTCGTGCGCGCCCATGCCCCACACCCACCCGTCCTCGAACTTGGCGCCGTACGGATCCACGCTCCAGCCGCTCATCTCCACGCCGGGATCCATGTGACCGTTGAGCATGAGGCTCCGCCCGCCGCCCGTGCCCCGCAGGCGCGCGATCGGCTGACGCGTCTTCTTGCCGGGCTTCGCCCAGTGGGTGACGTCCAGCATCTCCACGTCGAGGCCGAGGTCGGACATGTGGTTGGCGAGATAGTCCGCGAGGGTGCCTTCCTCGAACGTGGTGCTCGGGATGCGGATGGCGGCCTGCTCGAGCTTCAGCACCTGCGCGTCGCTGATCCCCGCGACGATCTTCTTCCAGTCGCCGCCGTCAACCATGCGGGCGCTCCTACTCGATCACTGCGGCCAGGCGGTGGCGATCCATGAACGCGTGCAGACGGGCGACGTTGGCGATGGTCTCGCGCTTCGGCGGCGGCACGGCCGAGGCCGTGAAGTTCTCGGTCGAGCGCATCCAGCGCCCGGACTTCAAGTCGCCGCAGAAGGGCTGGTTCACGCCAGAATGCAGCAGCGTGCGCGCGTTCTTGGCCGCCTGCAGCAGCAGGATGTCGTCGTCTTCTTTTGCGACGTCGTCGCCCAGCGTCCCGTCGCCGGGCGCGACGAGGTGCGTGTGGGCGTCGACGAGCCCGGGCAGGATCGTGGCGGCGCCATAATCGTGTCGGTCGACCGCGGCGCCGGTCGGTGCGTGGACGTCCGCGGCGCGACCGAGGGCCGCGACGCGGTCACCGTCGATGAGCAGCGCCGCCTCCTCGACGGCCGCGGCGCCGCTGCCGTCGAGCAGACGCGCGGCCGTGATCAGCGTGTAGCGGGGAGCGGGCGCGCTCACCGCGGGCGTCAGTCGATCACGATCTGGTAGACGAGGTTGCTGGCCGGAAGGGCGATCGACCCCATGAGACGGCGAGAGTAGCCTCCCGGGCGCGCGCGGTCAATCGCTCGGGCCTTTCGCCCGACCTGCATCCGGTCCGCGTCGCCAACCGTCCCAACTTGTCCGCGCAAACCGCGGCTCTTCCTGGATGTTCGTGTTCGGCACTCGCCTTGCTCTGTGCCCCGGCCAAGGTCCCACGTCCCGTCGGGAAAAAGGAGGACATGGCCATGGCGGAAGATCTACTCGTGACCGCTGGAGTCCTGGTCGCGTCGGCCGTGTGCGGATGGTACGTCGTTCACGCCATCAGCGGCGTCGTCCTCAGCATCCCCGCTGATGACATGTGCACGACCGCCGCCCAATGTCTGGCGCTCGTGGGCGGCTAGGATCTCACCGAGCAGCCGAAAGCCGAGGCCCCGGAGCCGACTCCGGGGCCTTCGTTCCTCGCCCGGGTCGATCAGCGGGCCGTGAGCTGGCTGGCGAGAATGGCGCCGGCGAGCGCCTTGTGGTGCGAGCAGACGTTCTCGAACTCGCAGGGATCCTGACGGTCGCACGCCATCTGCTCGCGCAGGGCGTCGCGGTCCTCGCTCACCGCCTTCTGGATCTCGTCCGCGATGATCTTCTGGAGCAGGCTCGGCTCAACCGTCGCCGAGCCGGCGCCATCCCGCGAGTACACCGTAAGGACGTGACGAGCGTGGCTGTCAGCCGTCGTCATCATGAGGGGCCTCCCCGCCTTTTGGGCTGTCCGTTATGTAGGCAAGGAGTACGCCAGAGGGGCTTTGGGCCGGAAAATCAGGACCTTGCAAAGAGCCTGAGTCTTGCCGGTGTCACCGAAATGACGCGGCCTGCCTGCGTGACACGCCGGATGTGATAGTCTCTCCGGGCAACGCAAGGAGGCTTAACGGTGCAGGTCACCGCATTCTCGACGCCGAAACGACCGGACTGGCGCTGGCGTATCGTCAACTACGCGGGCGAGACCATCGAAGAGTCGCGCGACGTGTTTCCGACCATCGCCGCCGCGGTGGCGCGCGGCACCGAGCACATGAGCCGACTCAACGTCGACCGCTCCGCGCCCGCCCGGGCGTGGCGCTCGACGTCGCACCTGCGCAGCCGCTGAGCGGACGGGAAGGCTAGCGCGCGGCCTTCCCCTGCGGCAGGTCGTACAGCCGGCACACGTTCTCGAACACGATCTTGCGGCGCACGCGCGGCGAGATGGCGGCCAGGTTCTTCTCGATCGTGGCGTGCGACTCGGGCCAGATGCAATCCGGGTGCGGGTAATCGGCGCCCCAGATGATGTTGTCCTCGCCGATCAGCGGAATGATCGGCTCCAGGTACATGTCTTGCTGGTACGTGACGAAGCCCTGCCGCTTGAAGTAGTCGCTCGGCTTGAGCGAGAAATTCAGCGCGCGCGCCCGGTCGTGGTACTCCGTGTCGAGCCGGTCGAACACGTAGGGCAGCCACGTCACGCCGGACTCGCCGAGCACGAAGTTGAAGTCGGGGTACTTCTCGCAGGCGCCGGAGGCGAGCAGCGAGACCAGCACCTCCATCGTGTCGAGCTGGAAGAGCGCCGAGCGCACGAGCCGCCACTGGAGGTTGAACTCCTTCTCCATCTCCGGCGTGTCGGGCGCCCGCAGCCCTTTGAAGCCCGTCGAGTGGAAGGAGATCGGGAAGCGGCACTCCGCGGCGGCCTCCCACAGCGCGTACCATGCGTGATGGTAGAGCGGCGGGCTCATGCGCTTGAAGGCGAGGTCGCCGCCGCGCAGGCCCATCTTCGCGCAGCGCCGAACCTCGGCGGCCGCCTCGACGGGATCGGTGTTCGGGATGATCGCCAGCGGGAACACGCGATTGGGGTCCGCCCGCCTGGCGAAATCCGCGGCCCAGTCGTTGTAGACCTTGTTCGCCCATGTGCGCTGCTCGGCCTTGTCGATCAAATCGTTGATCATGAGGCAGCCGTAGACGACCTCGGCCTCGACGCCGTCCCGCTCCAGGTCGGCCAGCCGTAGCTCCGGCGTCGTCGGTCGCGGCTGGATGCCCGGCGCGTTGCCCCACTCGAAGCCGAGGTCCTTCATCTCGTCGATGTGGCCGAACATGCCCTTCTGGTACTTGAGGAACCCGGGCCCCACGCCGTTCCACATCCCCCGGTCCTGCGCGTCCACGAACCAGTGCAGGCCGTCCTCCAGCTCTTCGACCCGCGGCGCCAGCAGCTTCCACTTGGCCGGCGCCTGCGAGGACCAGAGGTCGGGCGGGCAGTAGGTCAGGTCGATGTGGTTGTCGCCGGAGATCAGCCGGTCTTGCATGTCGCGCTCCCTGGGTGCCGGGTCACGGCTCGATGGTGGCGAGATCGTAAACCGGATCGGGCGCGGGCGCCAGCCGCGGCCGGCGCCCTCACACGAGCACCTTGTCGAGGAATCGCCGCAGTCGCTCGTGGCGCGGACGGCCGAAGATCTCCTCGGGTGTGCCGACCTCGAGGATCTTGCCCTGGTCCAGGAACACCACGCGGTCGGCGACCTTGCGCGCGAAGCCCATCTCGTGCGTCGCGACCACCATCGTCATTCCCTCGCTCGCCACCTGCTCCATGACGCGCAGCACCTCGCCCACCAGCTCGGGATCGAGCGACGACGTCGGCTCGTCGAACAGCATGACCCGCGGCTCCATGGCCAGCGCGCGCGCGATGGCCACGCGCTGGCGCTGGCCGCCGGAGAGATGCTCGGGATAGACCTCCATCTTGTCGGTGAGGCCCACCTTCTCCAGCAGCGCGCGGCCCTTGGCCGCCGCCTCGCCGACGCCCATCCCCTTCACCGTCACGAGGCCCTCGATGACGTTCTCGAGCGCGATCATGTGCGGCCAGAGATAGAAATGCTGGAAGACCATCCCGATCTCGGCGCGCGTGCGGGCCAATTCGCGCGCGCTCACCCGGCGCGTGCCCTCCCGGCCGACGCGCTTGCCGTTCACGCGGACGACGCCGGAGGTCGGCTCCTCCAGGAAGTTGATGCAGCGGAGCAGGGTGCTCTTGCCCGAGCCGCTCGGCCCGATGAGGCACACCACCTCGCCGGCCGCCACCGACAGGCTGACGCCGTCGAGCGCGCGCACGGCGCCGAAGTGCTTCACGAGATTCTCGACTTCGATCACGCGCGCTCCATCACGAGGCCGGCATCGTCGGCAGCGGCGCGTCCAGCCGGAGTCGCCGGCGACGGCCTTCGCCCAGCCCGCGCTGCTCGTAGGCCGTCAGCCGCTCGCCGTACATCTGCAGCGCGCTCAGGCAGCTCGTCAGCACCAGGTAGATGGCGCCGGTCACGGTGAGGATCTCGATCGCGCGATAGGTGCTGCTGTAGATCATCTGCGCGGTCAGCATCAGCTCCGGCACCGTGATCACGGACGCGAGCGACGAGTTCTTGCAGTGCGAGATCGCGTTGCCCATGTAGGGTGGGATGATGATGCGCACCGCCTGCGGCACGATGATGCGCCGCACGACCTGCCCGTAGCTCATGCCCACCGCGTACGCCGCCTCGAGCTGACCGCGGTGGACGGCCTGGAGGCCGGCGCGGATGATCTCGGCGTTGTAGGCGGCGGCGCTGGCCGACATCGCGATGATGGCGGCGGGGAACGCGTCCAGCGTGATGCCGAAGGCCGGCGCCGCGTAGTACACGAAGAAGAGGTGCAGCAGCAGCGGCGTGCCGCGCACGACCCAGATGTAGGCCATGGCCGGCCGGCGCAGCCACGCGCGCGGCGACATGCGCGCCAGCGCCACGAAGAACGCGGCCGCAGTGCCAAGGACCTGGCTCAGCACGAACAGCGCGATGGTCATGAGCGAGGCCTGGAGCAGGATCGGCAGGAACTTCCAGGCCACGCCGAAGTCCAGGTGCATGTCAGGGCACCTGGTCGATCAGCTGCGCGCTGAAGTTGTCGATGCCGAAGTACTGCTTGGCCCAGCGATCGAGCAGCCCGTCCTTGCGCATCATACGGATGGCCTCGTCCATCTTGGCCTTGAGCTGCGTCGAGCCCTTCTGCATCGGCACCCCGACGTAGCGCACGACGTACGGCTTGCCGACGATCTTCGCCACGCCCGGCTTGTCCTTGATGAAGTTCGCCGCCGCCGTGTCGGGCGCCACCGCCGCCTCGATCCGTCCGATCTCCATGTCGGCGAACATCTCGGCGTAGCCCGCGTAGCCCTTGAAGCCCTTGAACGCGCCGTGCTCCTTTTCGATGGCCTTGGCCGGGATCTCGCCGTCCATGCCGCCGGAGATGGCGCCCACCATCCGGCCCTTGAGATCGGTCGGCCCGTGGATGTCGGGGACGTTCGCCTTCGCCACGACGACGACCGCGGAGCGCGAGTACGGGATCGAGTAGTCGAAGATCTCCTTGCGCTCCGGCGTCACGTTGACGTTGGAGAAGACGGCGTCGAAGCGCCCGGTCTGCAGTCCCGGCAGGATCCCCTTCCAGTCCAGCCGGACGAGATCGAGCTTCACGCCGATGTGCCTGGCGATGAACTTGCCGACCTCGATGTCGTAGCCGACCAGCTCGTTCTTATCGTTCAGGAAGGTCACGGGCGGCAGGTTGCCGCTGGTGGCGGCGACCATGTGGCCGCGCTTCGTGATCTCCGGCAGGTCGGCGGCGAAGACGCTGGTCGCGAGCAGCACGAGCGTGAGCGACACGAGCAGGCGGACGATTCTCATGGTCGGGATCTCCTTTGTGTCATCAGAGCGTCCGGGCGACACGGGTGCCGTCGAGGATGGCGTCGTGGACGCGACGCGGAGAGTACGCGTCGCCGATCACCTTCAGCTCCGCCACCTTGCCTTCCAGCTCCCGCGACAACGGATCGTTCGCTTTGCCGCCGAACGCCAGCACCACCGAGTCGGCCTCGACGATGGCCTCGGTGTTCGCGAACGTGTGACGCGTGCGCACGCCGCGGGGCAGGATCTCCCTGGCCACCGTCATCGGGATCAGGGTCACGCCGCGCGTGAACAGCCGCGCGTAGAGATCGGAGCGCGTGCCCTCGTCGATGTCCTCGCCGACCATGAAGTAGCGGCACACGATGGTGACCTGGGCTCCGCGCTCGGCCAGGAAGTCCGCCGTCGTCGGCGCCGCGAAGTAGCCCTCCTCGTCGACGATGACCACCCGGCGGCCGGTGGCGGCGCGGCCCGTGAGGACGTCCACGGTGGTCGCGACGTGCGGCAGCGTCACGCCCGGGATGTCCGGCCGGCGCTGGGTGGCGCCGGTGGCGAGGATGACGGCGTCAGGCTTCAGCGCGAGGACGTCGGCGCCCGAGGCGGGCGTGTCGAGGCGGATCTCGACGCCGGCCTTCTTCGCCTGGTTGGCGAGCCATGCCGGGATCGACGCATAGTCCTCGCGCTTGGGCGCGCGCGCGACGGCAAGGACCTGGCCGCCGACAACCGAGGTCGCTTCGAGCAGGATCGTCTGGTGACCGCGCAGCGCGGCCACCCGCGCGGCCTCGAGCCCGGCCACGCCGCCGCCGACCACGACCACGCGCCGCCGCGTCAACGCCGGGCGGATCTCCATCAGCTCGGCCTCGCGGCCGATGGCCGGGTTTTGCACGCAGGTGATCGCCTTGCCCTGCCGCAGGCGTCCGATACAGCCCTCGGCGGCGCCGACGCACACGCGCACGTCGTCGGGCCGGCCCTCGCTGACCTTCTTCGGCATCTCGGGATCGGCGATCAGCGCCCGCGTCATGCCGACGAGATCGCACACGCCCGCCGCCAGGGCCGCCTCCGCCTGCTCGGCGGTCACGATGCGGCCGGCCACGATGACGGGCACGCGGACCACGCTCTTCGTGAGCGCGGCGAGGTCGTTGAAGACGCCGCGGGGGTGGTAGTGCGACGGCGTGACCGCCGCCTCGTATTTCAGCGTCTCCGTGTTCGATCCGCTGACCATCCAGTAATCCGCGATGCCCAGCGCGTCCAGCTGCCGCGCGATCTCCAGCAGCTCCTCGCGCGTGAGCCCGCCCTCCACGAAGTGATCGCCGCTGTGACGCAGGCCGATGATGAAGTCGCGCCCCACCGCCTCCCGCAGCGCACGCAGCACCTCGCGCGGCAGGCGCAGGCGATTGTCGAGGCTGCCGCCGTACTCGTCGGTGCGCGTGTTGGCGAGCGGCGAGATGAAGTTCTCGAGCAGGTGGCCGCCGTAGAGCGGGATGTCCGCGCCGTCGTAGCCGCCCTTCTTGAGCCGCACGGCCGCCGCCGCCCACGCGTCGACGACCTCGCGGATCTCGGCTCTGGTCATGACGTGCGGCCACTCGCGATGCCGCTCCTCCCGCGTGTCGGAGGGCGCCCACAGCGGAACGCCGGAGTACCACGAGTGGCCCCGGCGCCCGCGATGCGAGATCTGCGACAGGCAGAGCGCGCCGTGGCGGTGGATGGCCGCGCTCATCTGCGCGAACTGCGGGATCACGCCGTCGTCCCAGTTGTTGACCTCTCCCCAGTCGTTGATCGATGTCGGATGGATGCTCGAGGAGCCGAACATCATCACGACGCCGCAACCGCCCTTCGCCTTCTCCTCGTGATAGCGGATGTAGCGGTCGGTGATGTTGCCCTTCTCGCCGAACGCGGCGCCGTGCGGGGTCGAGACGATGCGGTTCTTGGCCGTGGCGTCGCCGATTCTGATCGGACTGAACAGCCGTGACAACGCCGCGCTCATCACTTCAGCCGCGCGTCGTACAGGAACAGCATATTGTCGATCCAGGGCTTCCAGTCGAGCCGGTTGCTGATCCCGAAGATGTGCGCCTGCTGGTACGCCTTGATGATGGGCGCGTCCTCGAAGACGATCTCCTGGGCCTTGAAGTAGAGCGCTCGGCGCTTCTCGGGATCGTTGGTGCCCTGCGCCTCCTCGAGGATCTTGTCGAGCGCCTCGTTCTTGTGGATGGCGAGCGCGGACTTGCTGTGCAGGGAGTTCACGAGCAGGTCGCCGTCGAAGACGCCGGCGCCGCCCCAGGCCGTCATGTAGGCGGGCAGCAGCTCGCGCTTGCGCCACTTCGTCGTGTAGACGCTCTGCTCCCACACCTGCACGTTGGCCTTGATCCCGACCTTGCCCAGCATGGCCGCCATCGCCTGCATGACCTCGATGTCGTTCATGTAGCGGCGGTTCGGCGCGTGCAGCGTCATCTCGAAGCCGTTGGCGTACCCGGCCTCACGCAGCAGCGCCCTCGCGCGCTCGGGGTCGTAGCCCCACCACTTCATGGCCGGGTTGAAGCCGAACGCCTCGCGCTCCAGCGGGACGCCGAGCACGTGGCCGTGCCCCTCGAGCACGGTCTTGATGATGGTGTCCATGTCGATCGCGTAGTTGATGGCGCGCCGCACGCGCGCATCCTGCCAGGGGCCCGGCATCAGGTAGTTCGTGATCTTCACCATGATGACGAAGCCGCCGAGCGTGCTCACCTCGGTGCGCGCGACGCCGCTGGCCTTGATCTTGGCCATCTGGTCCGGCGGCACGTCGCTGACGAGATCGGCCTGGCCGGAGAGCAGGGCCGCCACGCGCGTCGTCAGCTCGGGCACCGGACGGAAGACCAGTCGCTCGATGGCCGGCGCCCCGCGGTGGTAGTCGCGGTTGGCCTCGAGCACGAGCCGCTCGTCCTTCACCCACTCCACGAACTTGTAGGGACCGCTGCCGACGGGCTTGACGGCGAAGCCGGCGTCGCCGACCTGCTCGATGTACTTCGGCGGCACGATGCCGACGGTGCCGCAGTGGCCGGGACTCATCCGTACGGGCAGCAGCGGAAACGGCTTGCTCGTCACGACGTTCACGGTGGAGGCGTCGACCACGTCCACGTGATCGATGGTCGCGATGCTCGTCCGCCCCGGCGCGCCCTGCTTGGGATTGAGCATCCGCTCGATGCTGTACTTGACGGCGGCCGCGTCGAGCGGCTCGCCGTTGTGGAACTTGATCCCGCGCCGCAGCTTGAACTGCCACGTCGTCTCGTTGAGCAGGCGCCAGGACTCGGCGAGATTGCCCTCGAGCTTGAGCGTCTTGAGGTCGCGCCGCAGCAACGTGTCGAAGATCTGCCGGTCGGGCTCGTGGGCGTTCTTGTCGCAGTGCATGTGCCAGTCGAGCGTGGCCGCCTCGCCGGACTGCACCACGATCACGGGCTTGGGCTGCCCCTGCGCGACGCCGGCGAGCAGGACGACAAGCGCGAGCGCTCCGAGCACGATCCTCATGGTCGAGGCCTCCCTAGAACCGATCGACGGTTCCTCGAGTCTGGAGATACGGATCGAGCGCGTCCCGCAGGGCGTCGCCGATCAGGTTGATCGCGATCACCGTCGCGAAGAGCGCGGCGCCGGGCGACAGCGCCAGCCAGTAGCGCGTGTCCACGAACTGCCGCCCCTCGGCGAGCATGCCGCCCCACGACGGGATGCTGAGCGGCACGCCGAGGCCGAGAAAGCTCAGCCCGGCCTCCGTCAGGATCGCGCCGGCCACGCCGAAGGTGGCCACCACGATGAGCGAGGCGCTCACGTTGGGCAGGATGTGGCGCCAGACGATGCGCGGGACCGACATGCCGAGCGAGCGCGCGGCGTCGACGTACGCGCGCTCGCGCACGGCCAGCGTCTCCGCGCGCACCACGCGCGCGTAGGTCGCCCAGCTGCTGAGCCCGACCACGAGGATGATGTTGCGCACGCTCGGGCCGAGCACGCCGATGACCGTGATGGCGAGCAGGATGAACGGGAACGCGAACTGCATGTCGGCCAGCCGCATGACGAGGTGGTCGGCGAGGCCGCCACGGATGCCCGCGGTGAGGCCGAGGCTCGTGCCGACGCTGCCCGCGAGCAGCACCGCCGACACGCCGATCAGCGCGGAGGTGCGCGCGCCATGGATGACGCGGCTGAGGATGTCGCGCCCGAGCTGGTCGGTGCCGAGCACGGCGAGGTCGCCGTCAGGCGTGCGCGCCGTCGGCGGCGTGAAGCGCGCGAGCAGGCGCTGCTCGTTCGGATCCGCGGGCGCGAGCAGGCCCGGCAGCAGCGCGCAGAGGGTGACGAGCGCCACCGCCAGCAGGCCGAGCCCGGCGGCGGGCGAGCCGATCAGCGCGCGCGTGCGGCGGCCGCTAGGCAAGGCGCACCCTCGGATCCAGCGCCATGTACAGGAGGTCGATCGCGACGTTCAAGAGGATCAGGCTCGCCGCCACCGTGAACACGACGGCCTGCAGCAGGGGGACGTCCTTGTTCACCACGGCCTCGACGGCCAGACGCCCGACGCCCGGGTACGCGAAGACCGCCTCGGTGATGACGGCGCCGCCCAGCAGGTTGCCCAGCTCCAGCCCGATCGCCGTCACGATCGGAATCGCGCCGTTCCGCAGCGCGTGCCGGAGGACCACGCCCCATTCGCTGATCCCCTTGGCGCGCGCCGTTCGCAGGAAATCCTGGTGCAGCACCTCGAGCATGCTCGAGCGTGTGATGCGCGCGGTGCGTGCCATCGCCCACACGCCGAGCGTCAGCGCCGGCAGCGCGAGCGCGGCGAGGCCCTCACCGCCGTAGACCGGCACCCAGCGGAGCTGCACGGCGAAGACGAGGATCAGCAATATTCCGAGCCAGAACGTGGGCATGCACTGGCCCGACAGCGCGAACGCCATCGCGAAGGTGTCGAGGACGGAGTTGCGGCGCAGCGCGGAGAGGATGCCGAGGGGCAGCGCGAGCGCCACCGCGAGCGCCATGGCCACGAGCGCCAGCTTGAGCGTGGCGGGAAAGCGCGTCAGCACGAGCGGCAGCGTCGGCTGCTGGTGGCGCAGCGAGCGGCCGAAGTCCCCCTGCACGGCGCGGAGCAGGAAGCGGCCGTACTGCTCCGGCAGCGGACGGTCGAAGCCGAGCGCAGCGCGGACCATCTCGTAGTCCTCGCGGGTGCCCTCGGGACCGACGTAGAGCGCGGTGAGATCGCCAGAGAGGTGAACGACGAGGAAGACGGCCAGCGTGATGCCGAAAAGCAGCACCACCGCCCAGGCGAGCCGGCGGAACAGGTACGCGATCACCAGCGGAACGTACAGCACAACGCGGCCTCCGACCAAGAGGGGCCGGATTGAACGAACCCGGAGGATCTTCTCAGATACCCGTCTCCTGCAAGTTCACCGTCCTCACCCCGGGTCGCTCGAGGTCGGACATCCGCGGACACTCAGAGCTTCAGCAGCCGCTCGAGGTTCTTCCAGAGGATCGCCTCCTTCTCGTCCTGCGAGAGGCTCTTCATGCCGAGGATCCACGCCACAGGCCAGTCCAGGGCCATGTCGTAGGGCCAGTCGGTCCCGAACACGACCCGGTCGACGCCGACGGTGTCGATGAGATAGCGCAGCGCCGGCTCGGTGTAGACGATGCAGTCGTAGTAGAAGCGCCGCAGATACGCGCTGGGCGGCTGCGTGACGTGCACGCGCGCCTCGGAGCGGACCTGCCATGCGTGGTCCATGCGGCCGATCCCGTAGCACGTGTACCCGCCGCCGTGGCCGAGCACGATCCGGAGCTCCGGGAACGCGTCCATGACGCCACCGTGCACGAGCGTGGCGAACGTCACCGCCCGGTCTACGAGGTTGCCGATGCTGTTCGGGAGGTGATAACGCTTCGTCCGCGGAGTCACCAGCGTCTCGCCCCCCTGATGGAAGAAGATCAGCGCCCCCATCTGCTCGGCGGCCTTCCAGAAGGGGCGGAAGTCCGGCTCGTCCAGGGTTCGGCCGTTGACGTGATCGTTGATCTCCACGCCCTTGAGGCCGAGCTGCATCATGCCGCGCTCCAGCTCCGTGATCGCGGCCTTCACGTCCTGCATGGGCAGCGTCCCGAGCCCCGCGAACCGCTGGGGCCGGGCCCGGACCATGTCGGCGATCTCGTCGTTCGTGGCGCGGGCGGTCGCGACCGCGGCCGTGGTGTCGAGGTGATAGTTGTAGAACCCGACGTAGGGCGAGACGACGTGGACGTCGACGCCGAGCGAGTCCATGTCGGCCAGGCGCTCTTCGGGCGTCCACTTGGCCCGCGGCGGCAGCGGGTGCCGCTGGCCGCCGACGATGGCGGACTCCCTGCCCCGCGCATCCTTCTCGCGCTTGATGGTGTGCCAGTCGCCGCCGTTCTCGGTCGCCCGCCAGAAGCACTGCGGAGTCAGATGGGCATGGATGTCGATGGTCCGCATGGCTCTCCTTGGTCCTGCTCGTCATCGCGCTCCTGCGCGACGGCCAATGCGGACGGACCGCCGCGGCGCTGAGCCGCGCGCGCGCCGAGACGGCTCAGGCCCGTGCCGCGGCCGCGTCCGCCTTGTTGAAATCGGCCTCCGTGAAGCCGTAGAGGTGCGCGCCACCTATCAGAATTTGCGCGGCGATCTCGCGCGGCACGTTCTTGAGGAGGTTCTCCGAAACGTGCGGGAAGTTGGAGTCGAAATGCGGGTAGTCCGTCGAGACGCACATGCGATCGGCGCCGATGAGCCCGGCCGTCGCCTCGATCTCGGGCTCGCTGCCCTCGACGGCGGCCCAGCAGTTGCGCCGGAAGTACTCGCGCGGGGTCAACGTCAGGTACGGCGCGTGCGAGTCACGGTACTGCGGGTAATCCCACTCGATCCGTGACAGGAGTCCCGGCGCCCACGAGTTCTGAGCCTCGAGGAAGCCCACGCGCAGCCGCGGATGAAACTCGAACACGCCGCCGATGATCATGGCGACCATCGCCTGCTGCATCTCGATCCAGTGGCTGGCCACGTGACGGTAGAACCGGTTCTCGCCGTACAGCGGGATCATCCGCGAATACACTGCGCTCACGCCCTCGTGAAAGCCCCAGGTGACGTTCAGCTCTTCGTGCACGCTGTAGAGCGGGTCCCAGTAATTGGAGTGCCAGTAATGATCGTTCACCAGATTCGGCCGGATGAACGAGCCGACGGCGCCCAGCTCGCGCACGCACCGGATCAGCTCGCGGCAGGCCAGGTGCACGTCGTGGACGGGCAGCATCGCGACCCATTTCAGGCGATCGGGGCTGTAGCGGGTGAACTCGTGGATCCAGTTGTTGTAGGCCTGGCAAATGGCGAGCGACAGGCGCGGGTCCATGTTGTCGCGGGCGATGAGAGCCAGCCCGCTGGTGGGATAGAGGACGGCGATGTCGACGCCCTCCAGCTCCATGCCCATGACCTGCGCCTCGGCGTTGTAGTCGCGCTCGATGGCGAAATCGAGCCGGCCGGTGTCGAACAGCCGCGAGCCCGAGAGGGGTTGGGTGGTCTGCGAGCCGGCCGGGCGGACGCGCTTGCGGTACTGCTGCAGGTCCATGTCGGACGTCGGCAGCCCGTCGATGATGGTGAGGCCCGCGACGCCGCGCTTGGGACGGCCGTCGGCGCCCACCGGCACGCTGATGCGGTGCCTGAACGCCGGGTCCAGGTAGCGGTCGAAGAGATCGGGCGGTTCCATGATGTGCATGTCGGAATCGACGAACCGGAGGCCGTCCTTCATGAGTTCCTCCTGCGCGGGTGACCGAGGTGGCCGAGTCGCGCCTGGTCGCGGTTGTTCCGGACTATAGCGGGCTCGGGCGCGGAGTCAAGCGGCGCGCGGCCGGGCGCGGCGCCTCCCGGCCCGAACTGGCCGCCGACGAAGAAATCGTGGTAGCGTACCGCCGCTCCAGGAGGTCCACCCATGAACGCATACGCGACGCGCGCTCGCGTCGTCCTGCTCGCCGCGCTGGCGGTCGCCGCCGCCGCCGCGCCGGCGCTCGCCGCCGAGCCTGCGGGCGAGGTCACCGTCTCGTTCCACGTCACGCTGGCGCCGGCCTGGTTCGATCCGTCCACCGCCCCGCCCCAGATCACGCCGTTCGGCGTGATGTACGCGATCCACGACGCGCTGGTGCGGCCGCTGCCCAACCAGAAGATGGGCGCCAGCCTGGCGGAGTCGTGGACGGAGAGCCGCGACGGGCTCGTGTACGAGTTCAAGCTGCGCCGCGGGCTCAAGTTTCACAACGGCGACCCGCTCAGCGCGGAGGACGTGAAGTTCAGCTTCGATCGCTACAACGGCGCCGGCGCGCGAGAGCTGCGCGCGCGCGTCCGGCAACTCGAGATCGTCGATCCGCTCACCGTGCGCTTCACCCTCAAGGAGCCGTGGCCGGACTTCATGACGTTCTACGGCACCACGGCCACCGCGGCGGGCATCGTGCTGCCGAAGAAATATTTCGAGTCGGTCGGCCCCGACGGCTTCAAGCAGAAGCCCATCGGCGCGGGCCCGTACAAGTTCCTCAGCCAGCGGCCCGGCCTCGAGATCGTCCTGGAAGCGAACACGGCGCACTGGCGGCACGCCCCCTACATCCGGAAGCTGACGATGAAGAGCGTGCCCGACAGCACGACGCGGCTGGCCATGCTGAAGAGCGGCGAGACGGATTTCGCCCTGTTCCTGGACGGCCCCGACGCGCTGGCGCTCAAGGGCGACGCGCGCTACAAGCTGGTCGACACGCGGCACGCGTCCATCTTCTGGATCGAGTTCCCGGACCAGTGGGACCCGAAGTCGCCGTGGGCCGACAAGCGGCTGCGCCAGGCCGTGAACTACGCCCTCGATCGCAAGTCCACGAACGAGGCGGCCTGCCTCGGCTTCTGCCCGCCCGCCGGCGTGATCGTGCCGCGCGTGATGGATTTCGCGCTCCAGGTCCCCCCGCACCCCTACGACCCGCAGAAAGCCAGGCAGCTGCTCGCCGAGGCCGGCTATCCGAACGGCCTCGACGCCGGCGAGTTCACGCCCATCCCCGGCTTCTCGACCGTGGGCGAATCCGCGCTGAACAACCTGAACGCCGTCGGGATCCGCGTGAGGATGCGACTGATGGAGCGCGCGTCGTTCTACGCCGCGTGGCAGGAGAAGAAGCTGCGCGGGCTCTTCCTCACCGCCGTGGGCAACTCGGGCAACGCCGCCACCCGCGTCGAGACGTTCATGTACAGCAAGGGCCCCTACGCCTACGGCGGCTATCCCGACCTCGACGAGATGTTCCTGCAGCAGTCACGCGAGCGGGATCCCGTCAAGCGGGAGGCGATCCTGCATCGGATCCAGCAGCTCACCATCGACCGCGTGATGTACGCGCCGATCATGGACCTGCGCGGCCTGATCGGCATCGGCCCCCGCCTGAGCGAGCACACCATGAACGTGATCCCGATGTACTCGTTCCCGTCGTACGAGGATATGCGGCTCAAGGCTCAGTGACGCCGGTCCTCCGCGCGATTCCCTCGACCGGCGAGAGGATCCCTGCCCTCGGGCTCGGCACGTGGCAGGCCTTCGACGTCGGCGATCCCGCCCGGCGCGGCCCGCTCCGCGAGGTGCTGCGGCGTTTCGTCGATCTCGGCGGGCGCGTCGTGGACTCTTCGCCCATGTACGGCGCCGCGGAGGCGGCCGTCGGCGACCTCGCCGCCGAGCTGGGCGTGCGCGACGCCCTCTGGGTCGCGACCAAGGTGTGGACGACGGGGCGCGCGGCCGGCGTCGCCCAGATGGAGCGCTCGCTCGAGCTCCTGCGCGGCAAGGGGCTGGACCTGATGCAGGTCCACAACCTCGTCGACTGGCAGACGCACCTCGCGACGCTGCGCGAGTGGAAGGCCACGGGCCGCATCCGCTATCTCGGCGTGACGCACTACAGCGCGGCCGGCCACGACCCGCTGGAGCGCGTCATGCGCAGCGTGCCGCTCGACTTCGTGCAGCTCAACTACTCGCTGGCCGAGCGCGAGGCGGAGCGGCGGCTGTTGCCGCTGGCGCGCGAGCGCGGCATCGCGGTGCTGGTGAACCGCCCCCTCGCCCAGGGCGCCCTCTTCGCCCAGGCGCGCGGCCGTCGCCTGCCGTCGTGGGCGGCGGACTTCGACTGCGCGTCATGGGCGCAGCTCTTCCTCAAGTGGATCCTGGCGCACCCGGCCGTGACCTGCGTGATTCCGGCCACCCGCCGGCTGCCGCACCTCGAGGACAACATGCAGGCCGGCGTGGGGCGCCTGCCCGACGCGGCGACGCGCGAGCGCATCACCGCGCTGTTCTGACCGGCGTTACCCGCCGCGGATCTCTTTCAGCCGCTTCTTGAGCGTCGTCATGCGGTCGTTCATCTGCTCGGACAGCCGGCTCGACGGCGACCGCCGCTTGGACGCCGGCCGGGCGGCCGGCGTCGTCGTCGTGCGCGCGTGGCAGTACACGCATCCTTGCTTCAATCCGTGCTTGCACTCTTTCGTCGTCTCCATGCATTCAGACTACCGCATTCTTCAGCGCGCGATCCAGCTCATCGGCCAAACCGCTGGAAATCCGCGTCAACGGGAGGCGACATTCGGGTGACGTGATCAGCCCCTGGCGCCACACACAATGCTTGATCGGCATCGGATTGGCTTCCTTGAAGAGCAGCGGCACCACCGCCTCGAGCCGCGACCAGATCGCGCGCGCCGCGTGGTGGTCGTTGGCGGCCATGCGTGCGTGGACGCCGACGAACCCCTCGGTGGCGACGTGGCAGGAGGCCAGGATCCCGCCGTCGCCGCCGTGGGCGAGCATCGTGTAGAAGAGCGCGTCGTCGCCCGTCATGACGGCGAAGCCCTCGGGCCGCTGCCGCAGGAGATCCAGCGACTGGGCGAGGTTGCCGGACGAGTCCTTGACGCCGACGACGTTGGGCAGCTCCGCCAGCCGCAGCAGCGTGTCGTTGGCGAGGTTGACGCTGGTCCGGTACGGGATGTTGTAGACGAGGATCTGCCGGTCGGTGGCTTCCGCGATGCGCGTGAAGTGCTCCCGCATCCCGTCCTGGCTCGGCCGGTTGTAGTACGGGCACACGGAGACGATGCCCTCGAAGCGATGACGCTCGAGCCGCTTCAGGGTCGCGAGCACCTTCCTGGTCGCGTTGCCGCCGACGCCCACGAAGACGGGCACGCGTCCGGCGACCACGCCGACGGTCCGCTCGACGAGCGCCTCCATCTCGTCGTCGTCGATGGTCGGGCTCTCGCCCGTGGTGCCCAGCGGGAAGACGCCGCTCACGCCCTTGCCCAGGTAGTGCTCGAGCAGCCGCTCGTAGCCGGCGAAGTCGACGGCGCCATCCACGAACGGCGTGACGATCGGCAACCAGACTCCTGAGATCATGCGCCTCTCCTCTGCTCGCGTGCGCAAACGAAAACGGCCCGCGACCTGGTGGTCGCGGGCCTCGTCGGTCCGAGAACGTGGCTGAGACTTCGCTAGGGCTCTCCGCCGGCGCGCGCCACCACCGTCGCTGGGCGTCCCTTCGATGGGGACCCCAGCCGGCTCTTGTCGGTCGCGCGCTTGATCCGGGACGCCATGCCGGCGTCCTTTATGTACGTGCGGCGGCGCCAGGCGTCAAGGTCAGAAGCCCGCCTTGCGCATGCACGTCCGGTAGGCCGCCTGGTACACAGGGTCCTTGGCGCCGTCGGGGTCCATGCCGTCGGTCTGCGGATCGGCCGCGCGGGTGTCGCCGCTCACGGTCGCCGACGGCGCGTCGCTCCGGCGGGCGTCGGCGGCCCGGCTGTGGTCCTTGGTGTTCGGCGAGGCTGCCCGAGAATCGTCGCCCTTGCGGGCCGCTTCCTGCGCTTCGTCGTTACAGGCCATGATGTCGTCCGGCTTCGGAACGTCGGCGTGACCAACGCCCCACGCTCCGAACAGGATGACGGCGGCGATGAGAGACATGGACTTCAGTGGCATGGGAAAACCCTCCATGTTGAGATTCAATCTACACCGCTACGGCTTGCCCAGGACCACGCGGAGCCGGTGCTCCGCGCCGTCGTCGGCGAGCACGACCTCTGCGCAGCCGGCGACGGGGCGTCCGTCGAGCTCGAGCGACGACACGCCTCGGCTCACGCCCTCGGGATTCTCCACCACGATGTCGTACCGCGCGGAGCGATGGCGGAAGGCGATCGAGAACCCCGGCCACGCGCGCGGGATGCAGGGATCGATCAGCAACCGGGTACCGTGGACGCGGAAGCCCAGCAGCGACTCGAGGCCGGCGCGATACAGCCAGCCCGCGGAGCCGGTGTACCAGGTCCAGCCCCCACGGCCGACGTGCGGGGCTTCGGCGTAGACGTCGGCCGCGACGACGTACGGCTCGACGGCGTAGCGCGCGACGCCTGCCGGCGTCGCCGCGCGACCGATCGGATTCAGCATGGTGAACAGCTCGCCGGCCTTGTCTCCGTCTCCGAGCGCGGCAAAGGCCATCACCGTCCAGATCGCCGCGTGCGTGTACTGGCCGCCGTTCTCGCGCACGCCCGGCGGGTAGCCTTTGATGTAGCCCGGATCGAGCGCCGTGGCGTCGAACGGCGGCGTGCAGAGCACGATCAGACGATCGGCCGGACGGACGAGGTACTCGTCCACGGCGGCCATGGCGCGCTGCGCGCGATCGGGAACGCCTGCGCCCGACAGCACGCTCCATGACTGCGCGACGGAGTCGATGCGACAGGCGTCGTTGAGCACGGAGCCCAGCGGCGTCCCGTCGTCGAAGTAGGCGCGGCGATACCACGCGCCGTCCCATCCCTCGCGTTCGAGCGCGGCGCGCAGCGCGCGCGCGTGTCGCCGCCACGTGTCGGCGCGCTGCGGCTCTCCCCGCGTGCCGGCCAGCGGCGCCCATTCGCTCAGCACGGTGTGGAGGAACCACCCGAGCCACACGCTCTCGCCCGTCCCGCCGACGCCGACGCGGTTCATGCCGTCGTTCCAGTCGCCCGTTCCCATCAGGGGCAGACCGTGGGGCCCGACGCGCAGGCTCCGCTCGATGGCGCGGCCGCAATGCTCGAACAGCGTGCCGGCTGTCTCGGCGCGCCGCGGCTGCAGATACGCCTCGGTCTGCTCGGCGGCGAGGAGCGGCGCCTCGAGATAGGCGACGACTTCATCGAGAATGCCGGCGTCGCCGGTGACCTCGAGATAGCGGCTGACGACCCAGGGCAGCCAGAGCAGATCGTCCGAGATCCGCGTTCGAACGCCCCGCCCCGCCGGCGGGTGCCACCAGTGTTGTACGTCGCCCTCGACGAACTGCCGCGCCGCCGCGCGCAGGACGTGCTGGCGCGCGACGTCGGGGCGCGCCAGCGTGAGCGCCGCCACGTCCTGGAGCTGGTCGCGAAAACCGTAGGCGCCACCGGCCTGATAGAAGGCGGACCGCGCCCAGACCCGACAGGCGAGCGTCTGGTAGAGCAGCCAGCGGTTGAGCAGGACGTCGAGGCTGCGATCGGGCGTCGAGACCTGCACGGCGCCGAGCACCTCGTCCCAGTGGGACACGACGCCCGCCAGCACCGCCTCGACGTCGCATGCGCGATAGCGCGCGATCAGCTGCGTTGCCGCCTCGCGAGACGCCGCCTGGCCGAGCAAGAACACGACGTCGGCGCGTTCGTCGGCGGCCAGCTCGATGGTCGTCTGCAGCGCGCTGCACGGGTCCAGCGCGACGCCGACCCGTCCCGAGAGCGGTTGGCCCCGCTCCAGCGCCGCCGGATGCTCCGGCGTTCCGTGGCGCCCCAGGAACTCCGTGCGGTCGGCCGTCCACGCGGTCTGCCGTCCACCGAGATCGGCAAACGCCACCCGGGAGCCGAAATCCACGCTCCACGGGTTGCGGGCGAGCATGGCGCCCGTCTGCGGATCGATCTCGGTCACGACGAACGGCGCCGAGACGCTCCGCGACGCACCGAGGACCCATTCCACGTACGCCGTCACCGACAGCCGCCGGCGGCGTCCGGACGCGTTCGTCAGTGTGAGACGGCAGATCTTGACGGGATCGTCGAGCGGCACGAGCTGCAGGAGCTCGAACGCGACGCCGTGGGAGCGATGCGTGAAGCGGCTGTAGCCCTGCCCGTGCCGCGCCACGTAGGTCTCGCTGTCCTGTCGGATCGGAAGCGCCGTCGCACTCCACACCTCGCCGGTCTCGTCGTCCCGGACGTAAACGACCTCGCCCGCCGGATCGCTCACGGGATCGTTCGACCACGCCGTGAGCTGGTTCTCCCGGCTGTTGACCGACCACGTGTAGCCGGAGCCCGACTCCGAGACCTGGAAGCCGAAGGCCGCGTTCGCGACGACGTTGATCCACGGCGCGGGCGACCAGCGCCCTTCGTCGAGAATCGTAACGTACTCCCGCCCCTTCGCGTCAAAGCCGCCCAGGCCGTTGAAGAACTCGAGGTCCGGCAGCGAGGGCGAGGCGGCCGCCGCGGATTTCCTCACGGCCGTGTGCCGCGCAGGTAGGGCGGCCGCCGGCTCGGCGCGCTCGGCGCGCAGGACCTGCTCGGACAGCGTCCCGCGGCGGCTCAACAGGATGGCGCGCGCGGCCGCCTGGAGCACGTCGCGCTGCGCGGCGGTCGTGAGATCCGCGCGCACGATGAACACGCCGCCATGCGTCGCGCGCCCGGTGGAGGCCGCGTAGGACGGGCTCGTGCGAACGACGGTCTCGAGCAGCGTTTGCAAGTCCTGAAGGTAGGACGGGGCGTGCTCGTTCAGAATCACCAGATCGACCGCGAGCTGCTTCATCCGCCAGTACTCGTGGGCCCGGAGCAGCTGCCGCACGATCTCGACGTCGTCGACCTCGTCGATCCGGACGAGGACGATCGGCGTGTCCCCCGAGATCCCGTGCGCCCACAACGCGGCCGGGCCCTCCACGTGGCGCGCCAGGACGTCCGCGGAGGCCCGCAGCGTGCGCTGCGGATAGAGGATGTGGGCGGCGAGACTCTGAAAGAGGTGCGCCTCGTCGGGCTTGACGCCGAGGTGATGCAGCTGGACCTGCGCCTGCGTCCACGCCAGGGTGGCGGCGCGGTCGAAGGTGGCCGCGTCGCGGTACTTGTCGGCGAGCGCGACCGCCTCGTCGCGCGAGGGCGCCACGAGCGTGGAGAACACGACGCGGACTGTCTGGCCCGGCCGCAGCCGCACGCGGTGGCGAAGACTCACGATCGGATCGAGCACGGTGCCGACGGTGTTCGACAGCGGCCCGCCGTCGAGGATGGCCTGCGGCGTCCCGATGCCGCGGCCCCGTCCGAGAAACCGCGCCCGATCGGTCTCCCACTGCAGGGCGCCGATGGCCTCGCCCTCGACCCGCGCGACGTGCGCCAGCCACACCGGCGTCTCGTCGCGCGAGCGCGCGCGCCGGGTGGCGAGCAGGGTGTCCAGCTCCGGCACCGCCTCCGTCTGCACGAACAGGTTCGAGAAGGCGGGGTGCGACGCGTCGGCCGCCGGCTCGGCCAGCACCACCTCGGCGTACGAGGTCACGTCGATCTCCCGCGTCCGCGTTCCGTGGTTGGTCAGCGAGACGCGGCGCATCTCGGCGTCGTCCTCCGGCGAGACGATCACCTCCAGCGTGGTGGCGATGCCGCGATCCCGCCGCACGATCTCCACGCGGTCTTCGGCGAACCGCACCTCGTAACGGTCGGGCGCGCGGGCGGTCGGCTGGTAGCCAGCCGACCAGGTCTCACCGCTCTGCACGTTGCGCAGGAACACGTAGGTGCCTCCGAGATCGCGCGTGACGTCGTCGCGCCAGCGCGTGATCGCGAGGCTCTTCCAGCGGCTGTAGCCGGATCCCGCCGCCGTCATCATCACGGCGTAGCGCCCGTTCGACAGCAGATGGGTCCGCGGTGTCGCCGCGTGGGGCGAGGTGAACCGGCGCACCACGGCCGGGGCGAGCTCCCGGACGTCGGCGACGCCGCTCACCTCGTCGCGGCGCGGGCGCGTGACGGCCACGTCCCGGGGCGTGCGTTCCTGCAGCAGGAGCTCGGTCGCCTGTACGATCGGCTCGGCGTGGAAGCGCGCGCGCATCGCCCCGTCGTGCAGCACGTTGGCGATGGCCACGATCACCATGCCCTGGTGGTGCGCCATGTACGTCCGGACGATCGCCACGCCCGTCCCCTCGGGCCGCCGCTGGGCCGTATAGTCGAGCGCCTCGTAGAAGCCGTACGCGCCCAGCGCGCCGGCCTCTTCGAGACGCAGGAAGTTCTGGACCGCCGCCGACGGATCGATCATGGCCGCCAGTCCCGTCGCGTAGGGAGCGATGACCACGTCGTCGACGAGGCCGAAGCGCAGCCCCAGACCCGGAACGCCGAAATTCGAGTACTGGTAGGTCATCTCGAGGTCTCGGACGTTGTAGCTCGACTCGGAGACGCCCCACGGCACGCCCCGCTCCGCCCCGTACGAGATCTGGCGCGCGACGACGAGCTCGCCGGTCTGGGCGAGCAGGCTGCCCGCGGGCACGCGCATCACCAGGGCGGGCATCAGGTACTCGAACATCGATCCGGACCACGAGACGAGGACCGAGTCGCTTTCCACCGGCGTCAGGGCGCGGCCGAGCCGGAACCAGTGCGACACCGGGACGTCACCCCTCGCGATCGTGAGGAAGCTCGTCAGCCGTGCCTCCGAGGCCAGCAGGTCGTAGCGCCCCGGATCGAGCGTGCCGTCCGAGACGCGATAGCCGATCGAGAAGAGCTTGCGGGCGGAGTCGAAAAGGAACGTGAAGTCCATGCCGGCGACGAGCGTCTGGGCACGCTCGGCCAGCGCCGCGAGACGCTCGGCCAGCGCCGGCGCCGGCGTCTGCAGATCGCGCAGGTGGCTGTCGACGCACCCGCGCAGCGCCTCCGCCCAGTCGAGGACGGGCTGCGCGCTCTCGGCGTCCTCCTCCGCGATGGAGCGGGCGATGGCCGTCACCATCCGGGCGCCGGCCTCCAGCTCTGCCAGCCACGCCGCCCACGCGCCCGGCGTGTGGACGCTGCTCTCGATGGCGGCCGCCATGATGTCGAGCGCCCCCTCCAGACGTCGCGCCACCGCCAGTACGCGCCCTCGGTCCGCCAGCGCGTTGAGCGATTCGCGGACGAGCGACACCGCGTCCGCGATGCCGGCCAGCGCCGCGCCGGGGCGCGGACCGTCGATCAGCTCGCGACAGGCGTGGGCGAGCGTGATCAGATGCCCGGCGAGATTTCCGCTGTCCACCGACGAGACGTAGCGGGGATCGAGCGCGCGCAGGTCCCGCGTGGCGTACCAGTTGTAGAAGTGGCCGCGAAAGCGCTCGAGACCCATCATCGTCTGAAGCGTCGCCTCGAGTCGCTCGACGGTGTCCACGGTCCCGAGCCAGCCGAAGTCGCGCGCGGCCACCGTGGCCAGCAGGTAGAGCCCGAGATTCGTCGGCGACGTCCGGTGGGCGACCACGGGGTTCGGATCCTCCTGGAAGTTGTCGGGAGGCAGCGCATGGTCTTCGGCGCCGACGAACGTCGTGAAGAAGCGCCAGGTGCGGCGTGCGATCAGCCTGAGCGCGCGCGCCTCCGCAGCCGAGGGCGCCTTCGTGCGCACGGCCAGCCACGGCAGGCTGCTCCAGCGAGCGACCGCCGGTGACGCCGCCCAGAGCAGGAGAAACGGGAGCGCGATGGGCCACGCCGCCGGACGAACCCACACGCTGAGGACCGCGGCGACGCAGGCCAGGGTGACGCCGCCTGCCATCCGCCGGTAGAAGCCGCGCAGGTCCAGGCGCAGCCCGGCTTTCGCCCGCGCCGCGGTCGTCCATTCCAGCCGCTTGCGATGGGTCACGCCGACGCGGACCACCGTCCGCACGATCGCGTCGGTCATCAGCCAGGCCTGGTACGCCAGCAGCGTCGTCACGAACGCCGTCTGCGAGGCGGCGAGGACGAGGTCCCGGCCGACGGCACGCACGTGGCTGCGCTTGGAGATCCCGCGGCCGCGCGGGATGGCGCCGGTGAGCACGGGCAGAAGCGTCGGGAGCCCGATGGTCGCCAGGACGAACGCGGTCCAGACGACGGGCCACGCCCCCGGAAGCGTCCAGCCGACAGCCAGCGTGAGCAGCGCCGCCGGCGCCGACAGGGTGCGCCGGAGGTTGTCGAGCATCTTCCAGCGCCCGATCGCCGGGATCGAGCGGGATCCCGAGGCGAAGATCCACGGCAGCAGCTGCCAGTCGCCGCGTGCCCATCGGTGCTGACGCGCGGAGGCCACGCCGTAATGCGAGGGGGCGTGCTCGAAGAGCTCGACGTCGCTGACGAGGCCGGCGCGCGCGAACGCGCCCTCGAAGAGGTCGTGGCTCAGCATGACGTTCACCGGGACGCGGCCCGTCAAGGCCGCCTCGAACGCGTCGACGTCGTAGATCCCCTTGCCGGTGTACGAGCCCTCGCCGAAGAGGTCCTGGTACACGTCGGACGTGGCCGCTGCGTACGGATCGATCCCGGCCGGCCCCGCGGACAGGCGCTGGAAGACTGAGCTCTCGCCGCCGGGCAAGGGCGGCGTGATGCGTGGCTGGAGCACGCCGTAGCCTTCGACGACGCGGCCGCAGCGCGCATCGAAGCGCGGTCGATTGAGCGGATGCGCCATCGTGCCGACCAGGCGCTTGACGGCTTCGCGCGGCAGCTGGGTGTCCGCGTCGAGCGTGACGACGTAGCGGACGTCGGGCGGGACGCCGTCGGACGCGCCGTTCACGGGCGCGAAGCTCGTGTCGGTCGCTCCCCGCAGGAGGCGGTTCAGCTCGTGCAGCTTTCCGCGCTTGCGCTCCCAGCCCATCCACGTCCGCTCTCCTGCGTTCCAGAGCCGCCGGCGATGGAAGAGGAGAAAGCGGTCGCTGCCGCCCGGTGCTCCGCCGTGACGGTGGTTGAGGCGCGCGACGGCCGCGCGCGCCGCCGCGAGGGTCTCCTCGTCCCCCGGCATGTGCTCCGCCGTCGCGTCGGTCCAGTCGGACAGGACGGCGAAGCGGAGGTCACCATCGGGATTCGACAGGTAGTGCACCTCCAGCCCTTCGATCTGCGCCGCGGCCTGGACGGGATCGGCGAGCAGGGTGGGGACGACGACGAGGGTCCGCAGCGTGGAGGGCACGCCCTCGCGCAAGTCGAGCCGCGGCAGAACGCTCGGCGGAAGAAGGGTCGCGAGACCGCGATTCACGAGCGCGATCACCAGATCGGACGCGGGAACGAGCGCCAGACATCCGAGCACGAGCAGGATCGCGGGGCCGACGCCCGAGGCCGCGGTCCGGACGAGGAGGACCGCGAGGAGGCATCCGGTGAGCACGGCGATCGTTCCGAGATAGGCGGGAACCGCCGCCCCGACGAAGGCCCGAAGCCACCGACGCATCGGGGGACCGCGGAAGCGGAGCGACTGCTCGAAGGTCGCGCGCCCGTTGCCGACGAGGTAGTAGCCGACCTCGTGATGCCGGGCATCGTGCGGCTCGCCGGCTTCCCCTGCCCCGGCGCGCTCCGCATAGAGCGCCGCCGCCCGGGCGACGTCGAGCTCGGACCGACTCGACCCACGCGCCAGCTCTTCAATCGCGTGGCGGTAGCTGTCGCGGGTCGTGAAGTCCATCGCGCGATAGGTCGGCGTCGCGCCGAGGACGCCGTCGACGAGGCTGACGCTCTCGAAGAGCTCCGCCCAGTCGAGCGACGACATCAGGGTCATGCTCAGGATCACGTTGCGGACCGTCACGTTGGTGGCGGCCTGCCGCTGGTGCTCGACCCGGACGATCTCGTCGGCCGTCGTCCCCTGAGCGGCCAGACGCTGATCCAGCCACAGGAGCGCGGGGGTAACGGCCGGATCCTGATCGCGCAGGCGCTGGACGAGCTGGACAGCGAACGCGGTCACGAGCGGGCCGTCGTCGAGCCACTGCAGCCCGATCGCCGCCGGGTCCACCGGGCCGCCGCGGAGCCCGAGCACGTCGTCCGCGAGGGCGTCGGCCTCCTGGCGCGCCGCGCGCCCGCGCACGATCGCCTCCGCCACCCGGCGGAGGTTCTCGACGAGGACGATTCGGATGGTGATCGCGACCGCCCACAGCTCGCCGATCGTGAGCGGCTGCACGCGCTGGTACGCGTTCACGAAGCGGCGCAGCGTGTCGGGGTCCAGGCGGCTGTCGGTGTGAGCGACGAACGCCCACGCCAGGCCGTAGACGCGCGGATAACCCCGGTGGGGGCCCTCGGCGAGTTTGGGCAGCTCGCGATAGAAGCCGGCAGGCAGGTCGTCGCGGATCTCGCGTAGCTGGTCCTCGACGACGTGGAAGTTGTCGACGAGCCATTCCGCCGCCGGCGTGATGGCGCGCTCCTCGCGGATAGAGCGGCTGATCGCGCGATAGGCTTCGCGCAGGACGCGACCGTTGTCGTGGACGCGCTCCAGCAGGCGATGCCCGCGCTCCGAGCCGCGCCACACGGGCTGCGCGGCGGCCAGGCTCTCCGCGTGCTGCTCGAGCCGCTCGATACCGAAGAGCTCCGACCGAACCGGCTCCTCGACGCTTATCCGTCGCCCTTCACGATCCGGTAGACGATCCACCCGCTGCCATCCTGGCCTCCGACGCGCTCGGCCCGTTCGAAGAGGCTCGGAGGCCCCGGAGCGCGCGCCGGCGGATACTCTGCGAGCATCGCCTGTCGGCCCGACACGACCGCCGACGCCGCCGACGGCGCGTCGACGTCATAGCGCGCCACGAGCGCGCGCCGCTGGTTATAAAAGTCGACCACCCACCTCATCCGCGCGGCTCAGCTCCGCCGGCCGCCCGTGAAGCGGAGCAGGATGAGGAAGAGGTTGATGAAGTTCAGGTAGAGGGACAGCGCGCCGACGATCGCGTACGCGCCGCTGCGTCCCTCGGGAAGCTCGGTCGCCATGTGCTTGAGGCGCTGGGCGTCCCATGCCGTCAGCCCGGTGAAGACGATGACGCCGACGACGGAGATCAGGAACTGAAGGGCGTCGCTCTGCCAGAACAGGCCGAGGATCGACGCGAGGATCAGGCCGACGAGCCCCATGAAGAAGAACTGTCCCGCGCCGGCCAGACTACGCTTCGTCGTCGAGCCGAACGCAGCGAGCGCCCCGAACATCCCGGCGGTGACCACGAACGTCGTCGCGATGGAGGCGCCGGTGTACGCCAGCAGCACCACCGAGAGCGTGACGCCGTTCAGGCCCGAGTAGAGCAGGAAGAGCAGCATGGCCGCGTTCGGCGCCAGACTCTGCACGCGCGCCGAAAGGTAGAAGACCAGCCCCAGCTCGACCGCGAGCGCGCCGAGGAAGAGCAGGTGATTCGACGCGATCGTCTGCACGACGGCGGCCGAGGCGGTGATCGCATACGCCACCACCGCCGTGACGCCGAGACCGACGCACATCCAGCCGTAGACGGCCCGTAAGAATGCGCTGACGCGCTCGGCCGCCGCGGCGGAGACCCCGGACACGCGTGTCGCGGCAACATCGTTCATGAGCGTTCCCTCCGAGGCCTACGTGGCATGCCGGGCGGAGCGCCAGAGACCGCGCTGGGCGACGATCGCCAGCCCCGCCCCCACGCCGCCGGCCAGGAGCATCGTCGTCATCGCGGGATCCCGCGAGGTGACTCCCCACACGACCGCGCCCGCGATCATGCTGCCGGTGAGACCCAGGAGCGTATCGGGGATGAACCCGTAGCCGCCGGCGCGCACGCCCGCCTCGGCCAGCCACGCGGCGATGAGCCCGGCGAGAACGAGCATCGGCACCATCTGCACGAGGGTCTCAGACATGGACGTCATCCGCCCGCGGGGACCAGGTCCCGGCCGCGTACTCACCCAGCGCGCGCGCGAGCACCCGGCGCAGCGTGGTGCCCTCACTCACGGCGCGCGCGCGCGCCGAGCGCTGGATCTCGAGAGGAATGCCGCGCACGAGGTAGATGCCCGTGATCGCCATCCGCACGAGCGCGCGGCTCGGCCGGCCCGACCGCGTCACTCGACACCGACCGCTGTGAAGCTCATGAGTGGTCCTCCTTGCATTGTGTCGCGTCGACGATGTCCCGGCCGCATTTCATCTCCGCCCCGGGCGGGGGTGCCACGGCCGTGTCGCCGCGTCCGAGCGATCGACCACGTTCAGGCTGGCCAGCCGCTCCGTCCCCGCGGCCACCGCCGCCGCGATGCTGGGAAAGCCGACGTTGGATTCCTCCACGGTCTCGCCGGCGTAGTCCGTGATGCGCCAGCGCCATTCGGGATATCTCGGCGTCGAGATCGCGGTCACCTGCACTTACTTCGGCTCGGCGATCGTCACGGCGAAGGTGACGGCCTCGGCCTTGTACGGCGACTGGATGTACGTCAGCTCGAGGCGGATGTCCTTCAACGACTTCGCCTTCAATGCCGCCGCCGGGAACTCCACGTCCACGGCCTGGGTCGCTTCCTGCCCCGGGTCCAGGCGCTCGGCGCCGTAGCCGTCCAGCTTGAGGATCGGCGCGGTTCGTGAGTCCTCGAGGTTCATGGGTCGTCCCTGACCATCGAGATAGAAGATCTTCGCCCCGATCAGGCGCACGCTCTCGTTGGCGGAGGTGTTCTTCAGCTTCAGCGAGCCGGTGAGCTTCGCGGGAGTCACGATGCGGCCGGAGCCGGTCTCGATTCGCTCGGTCACCTTCATCTCGCTCATCGCGCCCGTGACGACCCCGGCTTTCACCGTCACCGTCGCCGGCGTGAGCGCGTACGTCTTGTCTTCGACCACGACCGCCGCGCGGGACTGCTGCGCGCACCCGTAGGTCGCGGCCACGGTCAGCATCACGATCGCCACGCCGATTCCTCTCAGCATCGCTGTCTCCTCAAGCATCGGTTCCCGGCTAGAGCCTGCGGCCGCCGCGGCGCCGCCGTCGCCGAGCCGCGGTCCGGCCGGGCGCGTAATGGGTGCGCGTGGCTTTCAGGCGGCACGCTTCGTCGCAGTACCCTTCGATGCTCGCCGGCAACGCGGTCTTGCACGTGAGACATCGTGCGATCACGGGCATGGACGTCATGGACATCTCCTGTCACGAAGAGATCAAGTCTCGCCGACGCCGTCCGGCCATCCAATTGGACCTTGGTCCAACTGATTCGCCGCCACTGCCCGACTGATCGCGCCCAGTACCGTCGCGGCGTCGAAGGGCTTTCTCAGGTGGGCGGCGGCGCCGGACTTCTCGATGCGCGCGCGCATCGGCCCATCGTCGTGGGCCGTGATGAAGATGATCGGCACCGCGAGCCTTTCTTGGAGATCGAAGCCGCTCATCCCGTCCATCTGGACGTCGAGCACGAGACAGGCCGCTCGACCCGTGAGGAGCCACTCGAGGAACGCACGCGCAGATGCGAAGGCCTCGGCCTTGTAGCCGGCCTTCCGGACGACGCGAAGGAGCGAGCGGCGGACCGAGACGTCGTCGTCCACGATCGCGATCACGTGCGCATCGTTCATGCAGAGCCCTCCCCTCACCACCCTGGGCGTGGAGGCGCCGGGGCGCTATTGGACCTTGGGGGCACTCGGGCGGAGCGGGGGTGGGACGCGAGCGGCGAGCGATCAGGCCCGCGTGACGATCACGCCGACGTCGGCGGCGAGCCGAACCAGCTCGGCCACCGACCCCGCCCGCATCTTGTCCATGACGCGGGCGCGGTGCACCTTGACGGTCTTCTCGACGACGCCGAGCTCCGCGGCGATCTGCTTGTTCAACATGCCGGCGACGACGAGGGTGAACACCTGCCGCTCGCGCGGGGTGAGCGTCTTGACGCGCGCCTGGATCTCCTCGGTGCGGGCTTCGGTGCCGAGGTTCCGCGTGTCGCGCTCCACGGCGCGCTGGATGGCGCCGAGCAGGTCCCTGCTGGCGAACGGCTTGGTCAGGAAGTCGACCGCCCCGGCCTTCATCGCCGCGACGCTCATCGCGACATCACCGTGACCGGTGATGAAGACGACCGGGATCTGGTGCACGGCCTGCGCGAGCGTCTTCTGGAGATCCATCCCGGTGACGCCGGGCATGCGCACGTCCAGGACGAGGCAGCAGGGTCCCGTCACGGGCGCGCGCTCCTGGAATTCGCGCGCCGAGACGAAGGTCTCCACGGCATACCCCGCCGCCGCGATGACGCGGGTGAGGCTCTTCCGCACCGAAGGGTCGTCGTCGACGACGAACACCACGGCGGTGGCGACCGCCATCAGCGCCCCCGGTCGGCGGCCACAGGCAGCGTGAACTGAAACGTCGCGCCGCCTGCCGCGTTGTTCGAGGCGCGCAGCCGACCGCCGTGCGCGTCGACGATCGTACGCGCGATGGCGAGGCCCATGCCGAGTCCCTCGGGCTTGGTCGTGTAGAGCGGCTGGAAGAGCCGCTCGACGTTCTCCATGTCGATGCCCGCCCCCGAGTCCTCGACGGCGACCCTGACGGCCGCGTCGCCGGCCCTGGATGTCCGGATCACAAGGGCGTGCGCCCGGCCGTTGGGCTCGACCATGGCCTCCAGCCCGTTGAGAACCATGTTCAGAATCACCTGCTGGAGCTGCACCCGGTCGCCGCGGACAACCGGCAGGCCCGAGGCGAGATCCACCGTCATCGGCACGTTGCGGAGAACGACGTCGTTCCGCACGAGCTGGGCCACCTCGCCGACGACGTCGTTGATGTCGAGCGGCGCGTGCTCGAGCGTGCCCTTCTTGAGGAGAGCCCGCAGTCGCTGAATCACCTCGGCGGCACGCTTGTCGTCGGCCACGATGTCATCGAGGATCTCGCGCAGCTCCAGGCGATTCGGAGCGGCGGCCTGGAGGTGCTGCTGGGCGACTTCTGCGTTGTTGAGAATCGCCGTCAGAGGCTGGTTCAGCTCGTGCGCCAGCGACGCGGCCAGCTCCCCCATGGCCGAGACCCGGCCGATGTGCGCCAGCTCCTGGCGGAGGCGTCCTGACTCGCGCTCCGCCTGCCCGGCCGCGAGGGCGTTCGCCACGGTTTCGCCGACGAGGTGCAGCTGTTCCAGCAGCTCGTCCGACCACGCGCGCCCGGCGCCGACCGTCGCGACCACGAGGCCACCGAGGATGACACCGCCGGACCGCAACGGCAGGGCGACCAGGTCCTTCATGCCGTCCGGAAGCTCCGCTGGCGGCGAGACGCGAACGACGTCGCCGCTCTGCAGCCGGGGCATCAGCCACGAAAGCCGGCTCATGTCCGTGGCGCCGTCGACGCTCCACGACGCCTCGGCCCCACCCCGTGTCGGGAACGCGATCAGCGCGGCGCGATCCACGCCCAGGAAGTCGACGATCGAGCGCAGCGCGCCGTGAACGGCTTGATCGAAATCGAGGGCCGGCACGTTGGCGAATCTGACGGACAGATCCGAGAGCAGCCGCTGGAAGCGCAGCCGCTCGGCGAGCGCCAGCTCCATGCGCTTGCGCTCCAGCGCACCGGCGAACGCCTCGCTCAGCAGACGGAGCCGATCGACGAGCTCGTCCGGCCAGTCGCGCTCGGCACGAACGGAGTCGAACGACAGCACGCCGAGCATCGGCCCGCCGGCCTGCAGCGGAATCGACAGGTGCGAGCGCGTGCCGAGGCGCTCGTAGCCTGCCCGGTCGGCCGCCGCCGCCGCGGGCAGGGCATCGGTCCGCCGGAATCGGACGACACCCCCGCGTCGCAGCGTGCCGGCCGTCCACACGAAGTGCCCCGCCGCCAGAATCGGCGGCAGCTTCTCGATGCCCGGCTCGGTCCACGACACGCGGGCACCGGGCCGGCCCTCGATGTATTCGTCGAGATTCCCCCGGTCCATTCCGAGGAAGGCGACGACCTGCCGGAGCGCGGCCCCCAGGGCGGCGTCCAGACCGCTCGCGTCGACGTGGATGAGCTTGGCCGAGAGGTCCGAGAGCAACGTCTCGAACCGGAGGCGGTCTTCCAGCAGCCGCTGCGCGCGGCTGCCCATTGCCCGGTGGCGCAGGAGCCAGGCCAGGAAGGCCGCCTCGACGACGATCAGCGTCATCGCCGCTGCATCGAGCCACGTCAGGCCCATGCCCGGTACTCTACGCTCCCCGCCAGCCCCACAGCGACATTGGCCCAAGGTCCAATATCGGCCGTGTCGAGCCGCTGCTACCTTGTAAACGCGGAGTCCGCCATGACTGATGGATCGCGGCTCGAAGGTCTGCGGGTGCTGGTCGTCGATGATGCGCCCTACGTGCTCGACGTCGTGAGCGACATCCTGCAGGCGGATGGCGCCGTGGTGACGGCGGTCGGCTCCGCCGAAGAGGCGCTGGAAGTCCTGCAGCGCGAGCGCCCCCACGTCCTGCTCAGCGACCTCTCGATGCCGGACAAGGGCGGCTACTGGCTGATCGGGCAGGTGCGCGCGCTGCCGCCGGAGCGCGGTGGCGCCACCCCCGCCGCGGCGTTCTCCGCCTACACCAGCCCCGAGCATCGCGCGGGCGTCCTGCGCGCCGGATTCCAGTTCCACGTCGACAAGCCGGTCGGCGTCCTCGAGCTCGTCGAGGTGGTCGCCGCCCTGGCTCGCAGCCAGGGCGTCCAGGGAGCCGACGCCGCGTCGTCGATGCGCTGAGAGAGGGATCGAAGATGCCCGAGACCGAGCACGTCGAGTTCGTCCAGATCGCGTCCGCCAAGGATCACCTCTACGGCCTGACACGGTCGGGGGCCGTCTGGAGGTACGACGACGTTCGGCGACTCTGGGAGGCGCTGTCGATGACCGTCGCGACGACGCTGAAGAAGCCGGCGTTCGGGGTTCGAACATGAGCACCGAGATGATCGCGGTGGTCGTCGTCGGGCTGCTCGCCGGCTGGGTGGCGGACTCCGTCCTCAAGGCTGGCGGTTACGGTGTCGCGGGCGACCTGGGCCTCGGGCTCGGCGGCGGCATCCTGGCGGCCATCCTGGTCCAGGCGGCGGGCATCGGTATCGACGCCGGCTGGTTCGCGATGGGCCTCGTGGCGCTGGTCGGGGCGACGGTCGTGATCGGCGCCCAGCGCCGGTTCTGGAGTCGAGAGGTCAGCCTCTAGCGCGTCTTCAGATGCTCGTCGCGGCGCGCCTGCAGTCCCGCGTCGGCGTACTGCATGAGGTCGGGCGTCGCGCGGCCGAGCATCACCTGCATGTAGGCGGGCTCGAGGCCGACGTTCTGAAAGCCGTGGATCACGTTGGCCGGCGCCGACACGCAGTCCCACTCGCCCAGCACCGCCTCCGCGCGCCGGCCCGTGCCATCCTCGAAGAAGACCAGCACCTGGCCGTGCAGGACGAAGAAGACCTCTTCGACCTCGTGGGTGTGGGCGGCATTGCCCTGGCCGGGCGGGACGAACATGATGCTCAGCGTGAAGTGCTCGGCGGGGATGGCGTTGGGATCCTTCTTGCCCGACGCGCCGGCGCCGATGAAGCGGTGCTGTGCGCGCCGGAAGCCCTCGACGCGCGCGTCGGCGAAGGCGTCCCAGTCCGCCCGGCGATCCACGAACCGCGCCACCCGTCGCTTCAGCAGCTCGTCCATGCTGGCGTCCATGACGGTCTCCTCTCCGGCTCATGATAGGTCATGGCACGCGGAGGTGACTCAGAACGTCACGGCTTCACCACGACGTCGTGCAGGAAGGCGCCCACGAGCGGATCGGAGTAGACGCCGAACGCGTCGACCAGCGTCCCGCGCACGCCGCTGCGCGTCTCGATGGCGCACAGGATCGACATGTCGTCGGGGTCCGAGACGCCTTCGAACCGGTGACACTCGGGGATCGAGACCTGGCTCGGCGTGAACGTGCCCCCGCCGTTCACCGCGCGGAGCCGGCTGCCGTCCAGCACGCGGAAGTGCTCGGCGAAGCCCCGGCGCGTCAGGTCGTCCAGCACGCCGGCCAGGGTCCGCGGCTCGAGCGGCGGGTCCTCCACGGCGCTACTCCCGGCCGTGACGCGTGCCGCGGTAGGGCAGCGGCACGTACTCGACGGCCGGCCGCGGGCGTGCGGGCTGCGGGAAGAGCGCCATGAAGTCGTAGACCTCGTCCGTTACCTCGCGAGCGGATCCGGGCGCAGCTGGAACTTCACGACCTTGCTCGTCGTCCCCTTGCCGCCTTCCATGTGGAACGGCGCGCGGGTGCTGACCGTCGCCCACAGGCCCTTGCCCTTCCAGCCCGCGCCCGGATCGTCGATGCGCCCGTCCATCCACTTCGTGTAGAAGCCCAGCGGATACGGCACGCGCAGGTTGACGAACGTGCCGTTCACGAGCGCGAGGAGCGATTCGTTGAGGTTGCCGGTGGCCATCGGCACGTCGCGGCCGAGCCCGAACGTGTCGAACTGGTCCACCCACGTGTAGTAGCTCGCCTCGGCGCTGCCCGTCTCGCTCACGTTCGCGAGCTGCGGGCCGGGGAAAGGATAGAGGGTCCAGCCTTCCGGACACTGCTTGCCCGTCGCGGTCGGCCCGTTCAGCGGGCCCCTGCACTTCTTCCGATCGAAGCTCGCCATGTGTCCGCTGGACAGCGGCGTCCACACGACGCCACGCCGATCGATGTCCATCCCGCGCGGCCCGTAGCCGGGCAGCGGCGGCTCGAAGACTTCCGCCAGCGCCGTCGCGGGCGGATTGGATCCCGGGTCGAGTCGGATGACGTAGCCGGGGAAGCCGAGCACCGTCCCCCAGATCGTTCCGTCGTTCGGGTTCACACCGATGCCGTAGAACGCCGCCACGATGCGCTTGTCCTTCGCCGGATCCACGGGCTGGTTCGGCTCGACGTAGTCTTCGTCGCGCTTGCCGTTGCCGTTGGTGTCGAGGATGAGCGCCGTCCAGCCCTGGGATCTCACCTCGTCGCCCGTCGCGTCGAACATCTTGCGGTTCAGCCAGCCGATCACGCCGCTCTGCGGGCCGCCCGCGCTGGTCCACAGCGTGTTGTTCGCGTCCTCGGCGAAGACGAGATGGTGCGTCGGAAAGCACGTCCGGATCAGCGTGATCTTTCCGGTCTTCGGCTCATAGACCGAGAGGTGGCGGTTGGACGACTCCACCGGGGTGAGCTTCGCGGAGGGATGCTCGGAGCCCCGCTTGCAAAAATCCGGGTTCGCCGCCGGCCCCACGCGCGAGGTGAACCACACGCGGCCTTTCTCGTCGAGCATGGGGTTGTGCATGCTCGTCTGGCTGTCCCAGATCCGCTCGTCGCCCCAGAATGGCGACGGCAGCATCGGGTTCTGCTTCGATGACGGCGTGGCGGGATCGCGGACGAGCATCCTCACCTGCGTCACCTTGTGCTTCACGGGATCGAGCACGGGGAAGAGGTCCGTGCTCTCCTCGGTGGCGCCGAAGATCGGGCCGTTGGCGTGCAGGCGCGGGTTGCGCTTGTCGGTCGAGACCTCGTCGTGCAGGTAGTCCTTCGCCCCCGCCCAGTCCCAGAGCGTGAGGACGACGTTGCGCTCCACGCCCTGCGGCCGCATCGGCTTCGACGTGGGCAGCTCGCCGGCGGCGATCCGATCCGTCCAGTCCGCGAAGAGCTTCAGCGCGCGGGGCGCGCCCATCCGGCCGAGGTTGGTGGTCATCTGGGTCAGGGCCTGGCCGGACTGGATCCGGCGCTGCCACGCCTCCGTCGAGCTCGCGAACGTACCGAGCTCTCTGGGGATCGCGCGCATCGCCCGGGTGCCGAGCGAGTGACAGCCGTTGCAGCCATTGGTCTTCACGATGTCGAGCCATTGCTCCTGGCTGGCGAGCGCGGGGTTGATGCCGTTGCCGTCGGGCCCCGTGCCCGGGAACTCGCTCCTGTCCGGCACGCGGAGCATCGAATACCAGTAGATCGCCGGGTAGTATTCCGCCGCCGCGGCCGCATTGCGCGCCGGCACCGCGGTCAGGTTCAAGATCTTGCCCGGCGCCGTGCGAACTTTCGGCGAGTCGACGAGCCCGTAGCCGCGCACCCACACGCTGTAGCTCGCCTTCGGCAGCTCGGGCAGCACGTAACGGCCGCGGTCGTCGGTGACCACGATCTTCGCGAACTTCGTCGGCAGCTCGGTCGTCTCCGCGATCACCCACACGCCGGCCTCCGGCCCGTTGGCGCCGGTGACCACGCCGCCGAGATCGGTCGCGCCGATGCGAAGCGCCGGGTCCACCGCCGGCTGGGCGTCCAGCCGAGCCTGCCCGGCCGCGAAGAGCGCCGCCGCCACGATCGTCAGGGAGATCACGCCGGCCGTTCTCATGGGTCCACTCCTCTCGGGTCCCGACCGTTCGACGGCTGGACACCAACGGCGGACATGGTAACGCCGATTCGAGCCCGAGGCGGAGCGGCGGCGGGCGCGGAGCTACGGCGGGCGCACGCCGCGATGCTGTGCCATCGCGGCGGACAGGACGCTACTTGCTGGAGGCCGTCTTGAGCAGTACGGACGTGCACGCTTCCGCGACGTCGCGGTTCGGGCCCTCGCTTCCCGGCACGGTGGCCCAGCCCGTCTTGGTCACGAACTCGTGCTGCTCGTAGGACGACGTGATCGCCCGGAGCGCGGCGAGCTTTTGCGCCGCGCCGCGATCGGCCTTCGACTGCGCGACGCACAGCGGGACCAGCGCCGCGGTCACCGCGGCATCGGCACGCTGCTTCGCCTGCTGCAGTGCGGTCCCGCTGGTCGTCCACCCCCCATAACTGAATCCGACGATCATGGTCAGAATGCTTCCGAGAACGACACCCCAGGCAGCCGGCTTCACCCAAATCGGGATCATCATGAAATCCTCCTTGCCTTCCGGGCCAGACTATAACTTAAATAATTTATATAATTTGAATATTTTATATCGCCAGGCCGCACGACTCGGACGGGCTATTCCGCGTAGAGCCGACCGGCGACCGCGTAGCCGCCATCGTCCCGAGGGCGCAGGACGACGAACTCTCCCATCCGGATCGCGAAGCCCGTCAGGTCGTTGACGACGCTGCCGTGCGTGACGAGGACGAGCGGCGCGGCGGCCCGGTGCGCGGCGATCGCCCTCTTGATCTCGACCAGCTGGCGCCCGCGGAGCCCCTCGTCCCTCAGCGCGCCCTGCAGCACACTCCAGGCCTCGACGCGGCCGAAGGCCAGGCGGGCGGTGTCCAGACATCGGCAGCGCGGGCTGGACCGCACCGCGCCGACGACGATCCCGTTGTGCTGGAACGCCTCGCCGATGCGTCGGGCCTGCGCCCGGCCGCTCTCGTCGAGATTGCGTTGCGTCGAGCAGTCATCGAGCCTGGCGTCGGGCGGATCGAACCCTCCGGGCGCGAAGCTGTGGCGCAGGACGACGACGGAGCCGGGCGTGCGAAGCACGTCCCACACCGGTTCGCCCGCGTGCGCGACCGACGCCAGGCACGTCCACAGGACGACCGCCGTCAGCCACCGCACCGTCAGCTGCCCTCCGGTCGGTCTCCGTCGTAACCCGGCGGCCGGGCGAAGCCGCCGAGCTCGCGCCCGAGGAGCGCGGCAAAGCGGATCGGCGTGCGGTCTTCGAGGTACGGACCGACCGCCTGGAGCCCGATCGGCAGGCCGCCGCGCGTGAGACCGACCGGAAACGCCGTGGCCGGCTGACCGGCGAGCGTGGCCAGCGCCGGGTAGAACAGGCCGAGCTCCTCCAGCACCGGGGTGCCGTTCACGTCGACCGTCTTGCGGATGGAGTCGGGTGTGTTCGGCCACGGCTTGTCCCAGTGCGGGTAGGCCGGCGTGAAGAACGCCGGCGCCACGAGGACGTCCCATTCCCGGAAGAACGAGCGCCAGGCCGCGCGGTACTGCTCACGCTGCGCGATCCAGGCGATGTAGTCCGGCGCGCCGCTCTCGATCCCCCGCTGCAGCGCGCGGCTCCATTCGTCGTCGCGCGTTCGCATCACCTGGAGGCGCGCGACGCGCTGCTCGGCCGGGATGCGGCTGGAGGTGACCGCCGAGAGCAGCGTCAGATAGAGCGCGTAGTGCTGGCGATGGTCGCCGAGCGCATCGGGCTGCGCGACCTTCACCTGACAGCCGAGGCGCCCGAGCCGTGAGGCCACGGAGTCCAGCGCGGCGGCGATCTCGGCGTCCAGAGGCATCCAGTCGATCGGCGGCAGGACGGCGACGCGGAACTCGGCCAGGCGCTGGTGGCGCGCCGGAGGAATCCCGAGCCGCCACGCGACGTCCTCGCCGACCTCGGGCCCGGCGGCCACGTCGAGCGCCAGCCCGAGATCGTCGGCCGAGCGCGCCAGCGGCCCCTGGACGCCCATCACCACCGCGGCGTTGGGCATCGGCGGATAGGGAAACTGGCCGCTGCGCGGCATCGCCGTCTCGCTCGGCCGATGACCACAGACGCCGCAGAAGACCGCGGGCACGCGGATCGAGCCCCCGATGTCGCTGCCGAACTCCAGCGGCGTCAGCCCCGCGGCCAGCGCCGCCGCACCGCCGCCCGTCGAGCCGCCCGGCGTGCGTGCGAGGTCCCACGGATTGTTGGTCCGGCCGTGGACCGGGTTGGCCGACTGCCAGTCGGCCAGCATCTGGGGAACGTTCGTCTTGGCCATGACCACGGCGCCCGCGGCCTTCACGCGTGTGGTGACCGGCGCGTCGTGCTCGGAGCGAAAATCCTTCCACATCTCCATCCCGATCGTCGTGCGCAGGCCGCGAACGTTGATGGATTCCTTCAGGGTCATCGGCAGCCCGAGCAACGGCGCATCCTCGCCGCGGGCGCGCCGCGCGTCGGCGGTCCCGGCGTCGCGCCGCGCCCGCTCGAAGTCGGGCTCGACGATGGCGTTCAGCGCCTGGTTGTAGCGCTCGATGCGGCGGCGGTGCAGGTCGAGCAGCTCGACGGCGGAGACGCGGCGGGCGCGCAGCGCGGCGAGCATCTCGACGGCGCTCGCGAACGCATCGATCCGATCGCTCATCGCCGTGGCCCTTCTCCGACACGGTAGAGCCGCGCGCAGTTGTCCCAGAGGATCTTGGCCTTCGTCTTGTCGCTCACGCCCTCGAGCGCGACGAACTCGCTCATCGCCTCCGGGAACAGCCCGTCGGAGTGCGGGTAGTCGGTCGAGACGACGATGTTGTCGTCGCCGACCGCCTCCACCACCTGCCGCAGCACCTTCTCGTCGGCGTCGGTGGCCACGTAGCACTGCCGATAGAAGTATTCGCTGGGAAGGCCCGTGATCTGCACCTCGGAGCCCGGGCCGAACTTCTCCCACGCCTCGTCCAGGCGCCAGAGCCACCACGGGAGCCAGCCGCACGTGCCTTCGAGGAACGCGCAGCGCAGGCCCGGGTGACGCTCGAGCACGCCGCCGGCGGCCATGCTCGCGAACGCGAACATCAGCTCGACGGGATTGCGTCCGGCCACGCCGATCACGCGGCCGTTCGGGGTATCGAGGTAGCGCCGCGCGATGTCGTCGCGCAGCGACGCCTGACCCGTCGGATGAAAGCCGATCGGCACGCCGAGCTCCTCGATGGCGTCCCACAGCGGCTCGAGCTCCGGATCGTGGACGTGCCGGCCGTTGATCGGGTTCGGGTTGCCGATGACGGCCACCGCGCCCCGCTCGCGCACGGCGCGCCGCGCCTCGCGGGCCGCGAGCTTGGGATCGTGGAAGGCGACCTGGGCGGCGAACTTGAGGCGCTTGGGATCGTACTGGCAGTAGTCGGCCGTCCAGTTGTTGTGCGCCCGCGCGAGCGCGTCGGCCACGAGCGGATCGAGATCGTCGTGCATCTGCACCTGGCGCCCGCGGGTGCCGTAGAGGATCGCGACGTCGATGCCCTCGATGTCCATGGCCCGGACGTGGGACTCGGCGTCGTATCCGCGCGCGTGCGCGACCTCGTAGTGGGGCGAGCGCTCGAAGGCGCGTCGCTGGAGGTCCTTGCCGACGACGGCCGTCCGTGGCCGCTTCGACATCTCCCCGATCTCGAGGTCGCCGATGCGGATCATCGGCTGATTCGACGCGTTGTCCGTTCTCCGGATGAACTTCGGCGCGAACTTCTTGAAGGGCTCGTCGAGGTAGCGCTCCCAGAGACCGTCCGGCTCCATCGTGTGCAGGTCGCTGTCCATGACCTTGAACCCGTTCTTCATGGCGTCCTCCGATCCGGAGTGTAGTCCAGCGCCAGCGCAACTTCACGCCCCTCTCGCAACGACTGCTCGACGGCGAGACACACGGCCACGGCGCGTCGAGCATCCTCGCCGGACACGAGTGGCCGCCGCTCCCGAAAGGCCGGCACGATCCGTCGGAGCTGCTCCTCGAGCTCGAACAGCTCACCCGGGGCCGCGAGCGGAATGGCCTCGGGCGCCGTCGCGCCCCGCCGGCGCACCTTCAGCTCGAAGGCCGCCTCCCGGCTGCGGTCCAGGACGCCCGACCAGAAGCCGCGCAGCGCGCCCTCGGTCCCGATCACCTCGGCCGTCAGGTGATATTCGAAGCCGGCGAGCGTCTGCGTCACCACCGCGTAACGGCCTCCGGGAAACCGCAGCGTACAGCTGACGGCCTCGGACATCGCCGCGTCGGCCGCCGACGAATGACCGACGGTGCTCACCGACACCGGCTCACCGCAGCGCGCGAAATACCAGAGGAGCAGGTCGAAGTGATGCACCAGCTCCTCCATGATCCAGGAGCCGATCCGGCGCCGCTCGTAGCGCCAGCCGTCGGAGCCCGGCCGATACGGGAATCGGAACAGGTTGATCGTCGCGCACCGCACGTCGCCGAGGTCGCCCGAGTCGATGGCCGCCTTGATGGCGCCCCACTGGGCCGACAGGCGTAGCTCGTGGCCGACGGAGAGCACGCGGCCCGTCCGGCGCGCCGCCATCAGTAGACGGTCGCACTCGGCGAGCGTCGGAGCCAGTGGCTTCTCGAGCAGGACGTCCTTGTCCTGCTCCAGCGCGGCCACCCCGCACTCGGCGTGGAGGTCGTTGGGCAGAACCACGTCGACGGCGTCGACGTCACGCCGCGCCAGCAGCTCGTGATAGTCGAGGTGCACCGGCACGCCGGGGAAGTCGCGGCGGGCGTCGGCGGCCGTCGCCTCGCTGCGGCACGCGATCGCCGTCAGCGTCGCGCCGGGCGCGCGGGTGATCGCCCGCGCGTGATGCCGGCCCCACAGCCCGTAGCCGACGAGGCCGAAGCGCACGCTCATCCCTTGAGCGCTCCGCTGACGAGCCCGCGGACGACGTACTTCTGGAGCACGACCACGAGGAGGAGCGTGGGCGCCAGGCCCAGCAGGCAGATCGCCATCATCAGCGTGAAGAAGACGAAGTAGTCGGAGACGAGCCCCGCGAGGACCACCGGCACCGTCATGGCCTCGGGCCGGCTGACGACGATGAGCGGAATCAGCAGCTCGTGCCACGACAGGATGAACATGATGGTGGCGCACGCGGCCAGCCCCGGCGTGGCGAGCGGCAGCACGATCCGCCGGAACGCGCCGAAGCGCGTGCAGCCGTCGATGCGCGCGGCGTCCTCCAGCTCGGCCGGCAGCGAGGCGAGATACGGCGCCAGGATCAGCACGGCGTACGGGACCAGGAATCCCACCTCCGCGATGACGACGCCCGTCAGGGAGTTGAGCAGCCCGTACGTCCGGAACAGGACGTAGAGCGGCACCATCAGCACGATCAACGGCACCAGCCGGCTCGCCACCGACAGCGAGAGCATCGCCTTCACCCACCGGAGGTTCAGGCGCGCCACCGTGTAGGCGGACAGGCTTCCCAGCACCAGCGTGAGGAGCGTCACCGCGCACGCCACGATCAGACTGTTGGCGAACGCCGCCGGGAAGCGGTCGACCGACTTCGGCAGGTACGTCACCTGCTCGAAGATGGGGCCCCGCGTCGCGCCGCCGGAGAGGATGAGCTGGAAGTTCGCGAGGGTGATCTCGCGCGGGAGCAGCGCGCGGACGTCGCGCTGGATCGCCTTCTCGGACTGCAGGCTGGCCAGGACGACCGGGGCCAGCGGCGCCAGCAGAAATGCGATGGCGGCGAGATTCGCCAGCCACAAGAGCGCCCGCCGACGCCACGAGAGGCGCCACGCCACGGCTCAGGGCTCCAGCCGCCGGCCGACGAGCCGCGCGTACGCGAGGCCCGCCACCGCGAGGATGAGCGCCATCACCCACGCCGAGGCCGAGCCGAGGCCGACGTTGAACGGCGGCTGGAAGGCCGCCCGGTACGTGTACCAGGCCGCCACCCACGTGGCGTTGCCCGGCCCGCCCTGCGTGATCGCGAAGATCTCGTCGAAGACCATGAACGCGAACGCCGTCCTCAAGATGAGGCTCACGGCGATGACCGGTCGCAGCAGCGGCAGCGTGATCCGCCAGAAGCGGCTCCAGCCCGAGGCACCATCCACTTCCGCCGCCTCGTAGTAGTCGCGCGGGATCCCCTGCAGGCCCGCGTGGTAGAGGAGGATGTTGAACGGCGTGGTGCGCCAGACGTACGCGGTGATCACGGCGCCCATGGCCAGCCGCGAGTCGCCGAGCCAGTTGACGTGCTCGGCGATCAGCCCCAGCGCCAGCAGCGCGCGGTTGAGATAGCCGTACTGAGCGTTGAAGATGACCGACCAGAGCAGGCCGTTGACGACCGGCGGCACGCCCCACGGCACGAGCAACAGCCCCCGCGTCACCCGCGAGAGCCACACGCGCTCATCGTTGATCACGAGCGCGATGGCCAGCGCGATCACCACCTCGAGCGCCACCGAGATCGCCACGAACACCACGGTGTGCGAGAGCGCCAGCCAGAAGACGTCGTCCCGGAACAGCCGGACGTAATTGGCGGCACCGGCGAACGGGAACTCGCCCGTTCTCAGCTGCCGGATGCTCACCTCGTGCAGCGAGAGCCAGCCGGCGTAGAGCACCGGCCACGCCAGGATCAGCGCGAGCCAGAGGCCGGACGGCGCGTTCATCAGGAGCGCGAGCACTCCCGCCGTCGGCTCGCGGCGCCGGAGGGGGACGCTCAGGCTCGCTTGGCCTTCGCGACGGCGGCGACCATGTTGTCGCACGCCTGGTCGGCCGTCACCTTCCCCTGCAGGCACGCCGTCAGCTCGACGTTCATCATGTCGCTCCAGCGCGGGTACCACGGCTGGGAGACCGTCGGCACGACCTCGGCGAAGTTCGTCGCGCCTTTCCAGGCGGACAGGATCGTGGGCACGTCGCCCCACTTCGACCAGCCCTTGCGCAACAGCTCGCTGTCCATGACCGACTGGTAGCCGCTGCCGAGCATCGCGTCGGTGGCGAGGCGGTTGGCCTGCGTGTACTCGCCGTTCTTCGTCCGGCCGCCGAGATACTGCAGCAGCTTCCACGCCCACTCGCGGTCCTTGGTATTGCCGGTGAGGATGTAGAGCATGGTGTACCCGATCGTCTTGCCGTCGCCCGGGTGACCGAGCACGCGCCCCTTACCGGCGATCGGCGACTGCGCGGCGTCGTTGATCAGGCTGACGTAGTAGTGGTGCAGCGTGCCGAGGTAGACGTGCTGCCCGGCGTTGAACGCTTTGACGGCCGGGATGAATCGCAGGTTGAGCGAGTTCGGATCGGCTAGCTCGTCCTTGAACGTGCCCTGCCACCAGCGCAGCGTCTCCCGCGCGACGGAGCCCGCGCCGAGCTGAGGCGCCAGCTGCCGATCGAAGATGACGCCACCGCGGTTGCACGTGAGGCTGAACCACGTGCCGGGCAGCTGCTCGAATCCCTGGCCCCCGATCCACAGGATCGGGTACCTGGCCACACCGTCGCGCTTGGCCTTGCGCGCCTGGTCGACCAGCTCCGGGTAGCTGCGAAAGGGCTTGTCCTTGAACCCGGCCCTGGTCAGCAGCTCGTCGTTGTACATGAAGGTCCACACCGTCGAGAAGTACGGCAGGCCCCACGTCTTGCCGTCGCGCTGGGCAATCGCCCGCGTGAACGGCGTGAAGTCGCGCACGTACTGCTCGACGCCGGGCAGGCCGTCGATCGGCAGGGCGATGCCCTGCTCGATGTAGTTCGCCAGGTATTGCATCGGCGACTGCGAGACGTCGACCGTATCGCCGGCGGCGTACATCGCGGTCAGCTTGGCGACCTGCGGCTCGACGTTGGGCTCGATGACCTGATTGACCTTGACGCCCCAGTCGTCCTCGAACTGCTTGGCGATCTGGTCGTAGATCTTGCCGTACTGCCACACGACGAACGTCACCTGGCGTGGATGGCCGGGAGGCCGCTGCGCCCATGGGCCGCCCTGGGCCGCGACCGCGCCGGGCAGCAGGCCGGCGCCCGCCGCGGCCGCCGCCGTCCCGATGAACCGCCGACGACTCCAGCGTCCGGCGTGTGGTGTGCTCGGCATCGGCGTCCTCCATCCGCGGATGTCGCGGGCCTCACGGATAGCGCCGACGGCTCGGGGTGTCAAGGCTGCTGACGCAGCCGTGTTGCTGCTGACGCAGCCGATGGCGCCGATTGCGCTCGGCCTCCGCCGAGGCGTAGGATTCGCCGCGTGACGGAGACGGTGTTCTATCTCGCGTCCAGCTTCTGGCTCGGCGCCGTGCACGCGGCGACGCCGGGACACGGCAAGACGATCTCCGCCGCGTACATCGTCGGCGCGCGCGGACGTCCGGTGGACGCCCTCGTGCTCGGCATCTTCGTCACGCTCTCACACACGAGCGGCATCATCCTCGTGGCCGTGCTCGCCACCATGGGGTCGGCATGGCTGGTGCCGCAGCGCGTGGAGGCCTACCTCGGCGTCGGCACGGGCCTGCTCGTCGTCGCGATCGGCCTGTGGATGCTCCGGATTCAGATGTCGCTCGCATCCGACGGCAGCGACGCGCACGCTCACGACGCGGAGCCTGACCATGAGCACGAACACGCCCACGAGGGCCACACGCACGCTCACGCGCATGGCCACGATCACGTCCACAGTCACGGCTGGGGCGTCCGGCACAGTCACCGCGTCGATCTCGACGCCCTCACGCGTCCGCGGCTGCCGATCCTGCTCGGTCTCGGCATCGCGGGCGGTCTGCTCCCCGACCCCGGCGCTCTGGCCATCCTGCTCGCCGCCCTCGCGAGCGGGAAGCTGGTGCTGGGCCTGTTCACGGTCGTCGTGTTCAGCATCGGGTTCGCGTCGGTGCTGGTCATCGTCGGCGTGGTGGCCGCGCGCGTGGGGGCGGTGGTGCTGACCTGGCTCAGCGGACGCTGGATGGGCTGGCTTCAGGTGGGGGCGGCGCTGCTGATCGTCGCCGTCGGCCTCGGTCTCACGGTCACGGCGTGGCGGAGCCTCGTGGCGTTCCACTAGGTGCGGCCGCCGACATGATCACCGCGCTCACGCTCGTCGCGCTCGGCTTCTTCCTCGGGATGCGGCATGCCACGGACGCCGATCACGTCATCGCCGTCAGCACGATCGTGACGCGACAGCGGACACTGCGCGGCGGCGTGCTCATCGGCGGCTTGTGGGGGCTCGGCCACACCCTGACCATCATGGGCGTCGGCGGCGCGATCATCGTCTTCAGCCTGGTGATCCCGCCCGCGCTCGGCCTGACGATGGAGATGACGGTGGCCCTCATGCTGATCGTGCTCGGGTTGTGGAATCTCACCGGAATCATCCAGACGCTTCGCGACCACCTCGGCGGGGGCGCCGGGCTGCACGCCCACGCGCACCGACACGGCGACTACGTGCACAGCCACCGCCACGGACATGGGGCGCAGGATCACGGACATCGCGAAGATGCGACGCCGCAAGCCTGGCTCGATCGCCATCTCGGTGGGCTGGGCCTGTACCAGATGGTCCGCCCGCTCGTCGTGGGCCTGGTCCACGGCCTGGCCGGCTCGGCGGCGGTGGCCCTCCTCGTGCTCACGACCATCGGCGACCCTCGATGGGCGATGGCCTACCTCGTGCTCTTCGGCATCGGCACCATCGTGGGAATGATGCTCATCACGGTGGTCATCGCCGCGCCGATGGCGTACGCCGCCAGGCGATTGACGCACGTCGAACGCCACCTTCGGGTGGCGTCCGGTCTGTTGAGCCTGGGCTTCGGACTCTTTCTCGTCTATCACATCGGGTTCGTGAGCGGCCTGTTCACGGGCCATGCCGTCTGGACGCCCAAGTGAGACGGTGAAGTCGGGCGTCATCGCCGCGCTCGCGCAGGTCGTCCTCCTGTGGTCGAGCGCCGTCTCCGCTCACGATGCGAGCGCCTGGGGTGGGCTGTTCCGGTCACGCGATCACGGCGCGACGTGGTTTCTCGCGAGCCCCGGAACGTACCCGACGGCCGCCATCGCGCTCGCGGTCAGCCCGACCGACGGCAATCACCTGCTGCTCGCCACCGACAGCGGCCTGCTGCGCTCGCGTAACGGGGGTCGGGACTGGAGCCGCGAGGCGTCGAACGTGTTGACCGGAGCCGTCTTCGCCGCCGCCTTCGCCGGCGACGGCCGGCGCGCGCTGGTGTCGACGGGCACGGAAATCTTCCGGAGCGACGCGGACGGCGAGTGGCGCCCGACGGGGCCGCCGCGCGGCACTCCGCCGGCCCGCGCCATCGCACGGGGCGCCGCGCCAGGCCGCGCGTACGTCGCCGGCTGGACCGGGTTCGTGCGCACCGATGACTGGGGCGCCTCCTGGTCCGACGCCGCCGATGGCCTTCCTGGCTCCCCGGTGACGTCGATGCTCGTGGTGCCGGGTCGACCCGAATCCCTTCACGTCCTCGTCGAGGGCCAGATGTGGTCGAGTCACGATGGGGCACAGACCTGGGTGAAGCGAGAGGCGGGGACGGAGGGCGTCGATGCGCTCGGGGACGATGCCGGCGTCGCGGGGCGGCTCTGGGCGGCGCGAGGCGATCGGCTGCTGAGGAGCGACGACGGCGGCGCGAGCTGGCGGGCGGCGGGTCGCCCGCTGCCGGAGCCGAACACGTCGGTGCGCGGAATCAGCGCGAGCGGAGACGTCGTCGTCGTCACCACGGATCGCGGGATCTTCCGCGCGAGCGACGGCGGGGAGCGCTGGACGCCGCTGGTCGACAACCTGCCCGCGCACCTCGAGGCGGGGCCGCTGGTGCGCGACCCGTCGGAGCCGGCGAGGCTGTTTGCGGGATTCGCCGTGACGCCCTATCCGGAACTCTGGCGTCGCGCCGTCGAGGGCACCGCGGCGTGGCAGCGGATCGACCTCTCGAGCCTCCTCGGCGCCGCCGCTTTTCTGACGCTGCTCGTCGTCCTCAGTTTCGTCGCCCTGCGCCGGCTGCGCCGGCACTATCGAGCGGACCCCCTTCGATGAGCCCGGCCGCGATGCCGGCCGCCTTGCGTCGTCACGCGTGGCTGACGGTGGCGGGCCTCGTGATCGTCGCCGGTCTCCTCGCGTTCGTCTGGGGGCCCTGGCGCGACTCCGGATTCGTCGAGCACCGCATGCTGCGGCGCACGGACATCCCCGCGGCCATCGCGGTCGCGCCGGACGGCGCGGTCTGGTTCACGATCGAGATGTCGGACGCGCTCGGCGTGCACCGCCACGGCAAAATCGAGCGTCTGTCCAAGCAAACGCCAAATCTCGAATCGCTGGGTCTCGACGTCGACGCCGACGGCGGCGCCTGGTACACGGACGCAAGCGCCCGCGCCGTCGCCCGCATGGCGGCCGACGGCAGCATTCGAGCGTTCCCCCTGACCACGCCCATCGTCAGGCTCGGCCGACTGGCCGTCGCGCCCGACCGCGCGGTGTGGTTCGCCGATGCCACGACGGCCAGCGTGACTCGGCTCAAAGACGGCGTGTTCACGCGCCACGTCTCCCGCTCGTCGGGCGCCGTTCCGTGGGGCGTCGCGGTCGACGCTCGCGGCACGGTCTGGGCCACGTTGCCGAACGTGAACCGGCTGGCCCGCATCGCCGGAGACGGCCAGGTGACGGAATTCGATGTCCCGACGCGCGGCAGCGGGCTCGGCGACGTGGCCGTCGATGCCAGCGGCGCCGTGTGGTTCCTCGAGCAGCAAGCGAACCGGATCGGGCGCTTCGCGGACGGTCGATTCTCGGAGTTCGCGATTGCCACGCCCTCGCCCGGCCTCACCGCGCTCGCCGTGGCGCCCGACGGCGCCGTGTGGTTCAGCGAGCTCCGGAGCGGGCGATTGGGGCGGCTGCGCGACGGCCGCGTGACGGAATTTCGTCTGCCACGACCCGATGCCCGTCCGTTCGGCGTCACCGTCGATCGCGCGAACAACGTCTGGTACACCGATCTCGGCGGGTGGCTCGGGATGTTGCGCGCCGATCACGCGACGGGCGGATAGGTCAGTCCAATTAGCCGCGCTACTCGTTGACAATGGATGTGACGCGGAATAGCGTATGCGCGCCCTACTTGGGCTAGCCCATGATGCAGGTCGAGCCGAGCCGATGATGCCTCGAGCGGAGAGACTCTCCCCGAGCATTTCCCGCCGCGGTCTTGTCCTGATCGCAGTCGGCCTCCTGATCCTCATCGGGATCGTGATCGTCGCCGTCGCCCGCGAGGCGACCTCGCGCCGGGTCGTTGCCGCGGCACTCTCGCGCCCTGCGGCGCCGGCGAGGCCGCCGCTGACCCCCGCCGAGGAAACGTACATCCAGGCCTTGTGGCCCATCCACGGTGCGGTCGAGCGCAGCGCGGTGCGCATGAGCCTGGGCCAGATCTTCTACGTGACCAAGGACGTGGGACGGACCGAGCTCAAAGCCCGGGTCGACGAGGCGCTGACGACCTTTCAAAAGGCCGAGGCTCAGCTGCTCACGCTCGAGCCGCCGCCGTCGTTGCGGCCCGCCCACGACGAGTATGGCGCCGCCGTTCGTCTCTTCCACAAATCCGCGGTCGAGGTGTCGAAGATCTTCGCGGACGGCCGCGAAGACCACCTGCGAGCCGCGTATCCGCTGGCTCAGGAGGCCTCCGACAAGATCCGAGAGATCGGCGGCAGGTTCTGGCCAGGTGAGTTTCCACCCAACTGAGAAGGAGGTGTGACGAAAGGTCGCATCGCTCGTTGTGCGTTCGTGTCCCGGTCACGCTATCGGGAGGTAAGAGATGAGAGGAAGAATCGTACGTGTCGTGTCGGCTCTTGCCGCCATCGCGGCGCTCGGCGTCCTCGTCAACGTGGGGACGCTCGCCGCCGACAACAATGACAACGACAACAACGGAGGTCAGCACAGACCTCCCCAGACACTGCCGCAGGGCTTCGAGACCCACCGCGAGCTGCTGCACGACGCCATCCGCTCCGACGAGGCGCCGGAGAATTCCGCCTGGATCCTCGAGAGCACCCGCTTCATGGGCGTGCCGTTCCGTTCCTTCATGCCGGACCGTGGCGACAAGCCCACCGTGGATCTCCCGGTGAACGTCGGCATCATCAAGGGGCCGGATGGAAAGCTCGGGCTGTACGACAGCGGCTGGAAGCAGCTGCACTACATCTTCGACCTGAACACCTCGTGCTGCTGGGCCCCGATTCGCCAGCAGATGACGGCGATCGGGCTCAATCCCAATGACGTCGAATGGATCGTCATCGGCCATGGCCACTGGGACCACGCCGGCCAGATCAGCGAGTTCCCGAACGCCATCCTGTACGTGCAGAAGGAAGAGCTCAAGCAGATCGACTTCTTCCTCAACTACCCGTCCACGTTCGACGGTGGACACATCAGCCGGGTGAACACGGATCCGGGCGGGTGCGCGCGCAGCCCCGTCTGCGGATATCCGCCCCAGACCGTCAACGAGATCCTCGGCAAGGTTCTCGGCGGAAAGGCGCACATCGTCGACGGACGCCACGAGATCCGGAGGGGCGTGATCATTCATCCTGCCTTCCGGGGCCACACCTACGGCTCGCAGCTGCTGCAGGTGAACACGCCCCGCGGCCAGCTGGTGTTCGGCAGCGACACGTACTCGTCCTGGGAAGGCATTCGGGACTGGAACGTCGCGAACATCCAGCAGACGGACACCATCCAGCAGATGCTCGCCTACGAGAAGTGCTACGTGCTGACGTCGCGGCCGGGAGACATGAGCTTCCACAACTGCGTGTCGGCTCACGAGCCAATCTCTTACACCGCCGGTTATCCCCTCACGTCCAACTGGTGGCTGATCCCGGGTGGCAACTGCTCACGCGCCGCCGAGCTCACGCTGGCGAACGGTGAGGGCGTCCGGAGCCCGTGCTGACACGGGCTCCGGATGCCGGCGACACCGAAGCTCACGCCCAGGCGTCATGCCCGACGCGTTGACAGACATCGCTGCGCGACCTAGGGTGTCGCACCATGGCGGACACGGCGGACGTGGTGGTCGTCGGCGGCGGCGTCATCGGCACGAGCATCGCCTTCGCGCTGGCCTCGGCCGGCGTCAAGCGCGTCACGCTGCTCGAAAAGGGCGCGCTCGCCAGCGGCGCCTCGGGCCGCTCGAGCGCGCTCATCCGCATGCACTACGTCAACGAGGAGGACGCACGCCTGGCGTGGGCGAGCTTCCCCGTGTTCAGGGACTGGCGCGAGCGCATGGGCGGGCCGCCCGTGTTCACGCAGACGGGCTTCGTGGCCGTGGTCGGTCATCGCGATGCGGCGGCGCTGCGCGCCAACGTCGAGATGCTGAAGAAGATCGGCATCGACACGACCGCGCTGTCGCCGGCCGAGCTCAAGACGCTCCAGCCGTTCGTGAACGTGGACGACGTCGGCGCCGTCGCCTACGAGCCGGCGAGCGGCTACGCGAGCCCGGCCGACGTGGTGGAAGGCTTTCGCCGGCAGGCCCAGGCGCGCGGCGCGCACATATTACAGTGGACGCCGGCGACGCGCATCGTCCGGCGCGAGAGCGCCGTGGTCGGCGTCGAGACCGCGGCCGCGCGCATCGACGCCGGCGCCGTCGTGGTGGCGGCCGGCGCGTGGGCGCCGCGGCTCTGCCGCGAGATCGGGATCGCGCTCGACGCGCGGCCCAAGGCCCTCGACACGATGCTGGTGACGCGCCCACCGGAGATCGCGAAGCCGCACATGGTCGTGATCGACCACGTGCTCGGCACCTACTTCCGGCCGGAGGGCGACGCCCAGACGATCGTCGGCGTGCCGTGCCAGGTGTGGGACATCGATCCCGACACGATGCCGACGGGCCTGCCGCCGTCCGCGCCGGTGGAGGGCGCGCAGATGCTCACCCACCGCATGCCCCCGATGGAGCGCGCCGCGCTCTCGCGCGGCTATCGCGCCTTCGACTGCTACAGCGCCGACCGCCACGCGATTCTCGGCGCGGTGGGCGGGATCGACGGCCTGTATCTCGCGACCGCCTTCAGCGGCTCCGGCTTCAAGATCGCGCCGGCCGTCGGCGCGTGCCTGGCCGAGCTGATCACCGAGGGCCGCGCGCGCACCGTCGACATCTCCGCGTTTCGCCCCGAGCGGTTCGCCGAGGGCCGGCCCATCGCGGGTCGGCACCCATACGCGCCACGCCGCGATCACGTGGAGCCGACTCGTTCGGCTTAGGAAGCTGTCGCGGGATCGAGGGGTGTCACGGCTTCGCCGGGGCGCCCCGAGCGCTGGGGGGTATGGGGGGCCATTTCGGGGCCCCCCATCTCAATAGACAAAGCGGTCGGGTCGGAACGGTGCCAGCGACGGGTGGGGCGCGCCACCGACGACCTCGTCGGTGATCAGGCGACCGAGCAACGGGCCCAGCGTGACGCCACTGTGGGTGGCCACGACCCAGATGTTGTCGAAGCCCGGCAGCCGCCCCGCGATCGTGTGACGATCGGCGGGCATCGGGCGCACGCCGACGCGGCGGTCGACCACCTTCACGCCGCGCGCGGCCGGCACCACGTGGGCCGCGCGCTCGAGCAGGAGCGCCGCGAGCTCGTCGAGCCTCGACGGCGAGCGCGCCTCCGCGGCGGGCGCATCGACGTCCTCGGCGCCGAGCAGCAAGCCCCCGCCCGCATCGGGCCGCAGATGAATGCCGGGCGCGTGCACGACGCGACGCAGCGGCTGCGCAGGCGGCGACGTCACGGCCAGCAATCCGGGGACGCGGCCGACCGGGACACGGACGCCCAGCGGGGCGACGAACGCCTGCGTCGAGGGCCCGACGCAGATCACCAGCGAGCCGGCCGTCACCTCGCCGTCGTCGGCGACCAGCGCCTCCACGCGGCCGCCGCGCGCCCGCAGCGAGCGGACAGGCACGCGCTCACGGATCACGGCGCCGCACGCCGACGCCGCCCGGAGGAGCGCTCGAATCAGGCGGGGCGCGTCGAGCCAGGCCTCAGCGGCGTAGAAAGCGACCTCGCGCACGTGATCGCCGACGACCAGCGCCGGCTCCAGCGCCCGGGCGCGCTCACGACTGATCCACTCCGCGGGGTAGCCACGACGCGCGAGCCGCTCGACACGAGCGCGAAGCTCCCGCTCCTGCTCGTCGCCCTCGGCCCATTCGAGCGACCCGCCCGGGTGATGGCCGGCGTCGCCCCCGAGCTCGCGCGCCAGCTCGCGGTGCGCGGCCATCCCGTCCGCGTTCAGCCGATGGTAGACCTCCGGCTCCTTCCTGGCGGCGTTCAGCCATGCGAAGGAGGTGCCGCTGGTGCCCTCGCCCGGAGCTCCCGCGTCGAGGGCCACGATGCGCGCGCCCGCTCGCGCCGCTGCGTACGCGACCGAGGCGCCGACGATCCCGAGGCCGACGATGGCGAGGTCGTGCTGCGTCGTCACGCCGTGGACTGTATCAGACGGCGACGATCGGTCACCGCTTGACAGCCCAACACGCCGGCATATAGTCGCGCCGATGCCCCGTCACGCCGCCGTGACCCACCCGGCAGTCCCCTCACGTTCGGAGGCGGTTCCGCACCGGCGTCTCGAGCGCGAACGAATCCGCTCGGGCGGCGGCACCCTGCCGGGCGACGTCAGGAAGCCTTCGGAATTCGGCCCGGCGCCGGCGGCGGAACCTGGTCGGCTCCAACGCGTGCTCGTCGGACTCCGCGTCCTCGTCGTCGATGACCACCCCGACGTCCTGGAGCTCTTCGCGGTGGCGCTGACGGCCTGCGGCGCCGAGGTGACGACCGTCGACAACGCGCGCGACGCTCTCGCGCTCGCGACACAGACGCGGCCCCACGCCGTCGTCAGCGACATCGCGATGATCGGCGAAGACGGCTACTGGCTCGTTCGGCAATTGAAGCGGCTGCCCGGCGCGATGCTGGCCGACGTTCCCGTCATCGCGGCCACCGCCTACGGGCACGAGCATCCCCGCGCGCGCGTCCTGGCCGCGGGGTTCGCCGAGCATCTCCAGAAGCCCATCGACCCCGAGCTGCTCTGCCGGCTCGTCGCGAGCGTGACGGGGCGCTAAGGCCCGTCGCCGCGCGCGGGCGGCGCGAGCGGCAGTCGCACCACGAACGTGGCGCCGCGCCCCTTGCCCGGACTCTCCGCGGTCACCGAGCCGCCGTGCAGCTCGACGATGTGCCGGACGAGCGCCAGGCCGAGCCCGAGCCCGGCGTGGGCGCGCGTGCTCGAGCTGTCCTCCTGGCGAAACCGGTCGAAGATGTAGGGCAGCACGTCCGGGCCGATCCCCTCGCCCGAGTCGGTCACGGTGATCTCCGCCGCGGTTTCGCCGCGGCGCAGCCCGACGCGCGCGCGCCCGCGGCGGGGCGTGAACTTCACCGCGTTCATCAGGAGATTCCAGAGCACCTGCTGCAGGCGGTCGGCCGCTCCCATCACCGTGGCCGACGGATCGAGCTCCTCGACGATCTCGATGTGCTTCGCGGCCGCCTCCGGACGAACCGTCTCCAGGGCGGCCTCGATGACGTTCCGGAGCTCCACGCGCCGGAGGTCGAGCCGTAGATTGCCGGTCACGACACGCGAGACGTCCAGCAGGTCTTCGATGAGCCGGACCTGCGCCGCGGCGCCGCGGACGATCGCGGCCAGCCCGCGCTGCCGGGTGGGCTCGTCCACGTCGGCGGACTGCAGCATGCGCGCCCAGCCGAAGACGCCGTTGAGCGGCGTGCGCAGCTCGTGCGACACCACGGCCAGGAACTCGTCCTTCGCACGGTTCGCGCGCTCGGCCTCTTCGCGCGCCCCGCGCTCGCGGCTGAGGAGCTGCCGGCGCTCCTCCTCGATGCGGCGCGGCTCGGTGATGTCGCGGGCGATCTTCGAGGCGCCGACGATGCCGCCCGCCGAATCCCTCACCGGCGACACCGTGACCGACACGTCGATCAGCCGGCGGTCCCGGGTGATGCGCACGGTGTCGAAATGCTCGACGCGCTCGCCCCGACGGATCCTCGCGATGACCTCGTCCTCCTCCGCGCGCCGCTCCTCGGGGACGATCAGCGTGATGGGCTGGCCGATCGCCTCCGCGGCCGTCCAGCCGAACATCCGCTCGGCGGCGGGGTTCCACGAGGTGATCACCCCGTTCAGGGTCTTGCTGACGATCACGTCCTCGGACGAGTCGACGATGGCGGCCAGCCGGGCGCGCGTCTCGTCGGAGCGCCGGCGCTCCGTGATGTCGCGCGCGATCTTGGACGCGCCGACGATGCGCCCGGTCGAGTCTTTCACCGGCGCGACCGTCAGGGAGATGTCGACGAGGTGCCCATCCTTCGTGACCCGCACGGTCTCGAAGTGGTCCACCACCTCACCGGCGCGCACGCGCGCCAGCACGTCCGCTTCCTCTCCGTATCGTTCGGGCGGAATGATCAGTGTCACGTGCCGCCCGAGCGCCGCCGAGGCCGGCCATCCGTACATCCTCTCGGCCGCGTGGTTCCAGGACGTGATGATTCCGTCCAGCGTCTCGGTGACGATGGCGTCGTCCGATGCGTCGACGATGGCGGCGAGACGCGCGGCCGCGTCGCCGGGGAGGTCCGGCTGCGTTGGAGCGTCCGGCCGGCGGGGCGCCGGTGTGGGGCGCGGGCGCGGCGCCTTCATCTGATTCACGATACACCGAGCGCCTCGGGTGTGATGACGTAGTGTGATGATTCCGTCCAGCGGCTCGGTGACGATGGCGTCGTCCGATGCGTCGACGATGGCGGCGAGACGCGCGGCCGCGTCGCCGGTGAGGTCCGGCTGCGTTGGAGCGTCCGGCCGGCGGGGCGCCGGTGTGGGGCGCGGGCGCGGCGCCTTCATCTGATTCACGATACACCGAGCACCTCGGGTGTGATGACGTAGTGCACGACGCGGACGCCTGTGTAGTCGACGAATCCCCGCTGGGTGAAGCCGACCTTTTCCAGCACGCGCTGCGAGGCGAGGTTGTCGGGATAGGTCACGGCCACGAGCCTCGGCAGCCTCAGGGCCCCGAACGCATGGCCGACGAGCGCGCGCGCGGCTTCGGTGGCGATCCCCCGGCCCCAGCTGTCGCGTGCGAGACGATAGGCCAGCTCGATGTCGTCGCCCGCCGGCATCCGGAGCAAGGCGCAGAGGCCGTGGGCGACGCCGGCACGACTCTCCACGAGCCAGAAGCCCAGCGGCGCCTGATCCTCGGCGATGCGCTGTCGCACCCGCGCGGCCGTCTCGTCGGCCGGTCGTGTCCCCGCCGGGCTGCCCACGTGGCGCATGACTTCCGGGTCGCTGTCGAGCGCGATGAGGTCGCCCTCGTCGGAGGGACGCAGCCGTCGCAACCGGAGTCGCGGAGTCTCGATCACGGAGCCGGATCCTCGCACCGGATCCTCGCATACTTGACTGCCTTCCCCGGGCGCGGCTATTGTTCGACTCCCTGTGACCGCTGGACCGTGAAGTCATCCCCGAGGAGGCCGCCATGCGCCGCACGCTCGTCAGTGGATCGGCCCTGTTCCTGCTTCTGGCTCTCGGCTGCCCGCCGGCGGCAGACGCGCAGACCAGGGACGACACGCTCGTCTACGCGCTCCAGTCGGACGTCGACACCTGGGACCCGCCCAATTCCGTGCTGCGCGAGGCGATCATCCTCGGCTACCACGTCTTCGATCACCTGGCCGTGCGCGATCTCAAGACGCGCCGGGTGGTGCCGAATCTCGCCCTGTCGTGGAAAGCGCTGAACGACACCACCTGGGAGGTCAAGCTGCGCCAGGGCGTGAAGTTCCACGATGGCAGCCCCTTCACCGCGCGCGACGTCAAGGCCACGTTCGAGCGCGTGCTCGATCCGACCAAGAAGATGACCGCGCGAGGCAACCACGCCAAGATCAAGAGCGTCGAGATCGTCGACGACCACACGGTCAAGTTCCACACGGACGGCCCCTACCCCATCTTCGTCGAGCGCCTCACCGCGCTCGTCATGGCGTCCGAGAAGGTCATCAAGGACAAGGGCCACGAGTGGATGCAGGAGCACCCGATCGGCACCGGCCCCTACAAGCTCGTCAAGTGGGACCGCAAGCACGAGCACCTGCTCGTGCGCAACGACGAGTACTGGGGCCCGAAGGCCCCCTACAAGTACGTGCGCATCCGCATCATCCCCGAGCAGGCCACCCAGATCGCCGAGCTGATCTCGGGCGGCGTGGACGTCATCAAGGCGGTGCCGCCCGATCAGATCGACGTCATCAACAAGTCGGGGCAGGCGCGGACCGCGAGCTCGCCCATTTTGCGGACGGCGTTCTTGCAGCTCGACCAGGCCGCGCGCAGCGGACCGAATCCCTTCACCGATCGGCGCGTCCGCCAGGCGGCGAACCTCGCCACCGACATGGACGGCATCATCAAGCACGTGCTCAACGGTCTGGGCGACCGCGTGGCCACCGCCGTCAACCCCATGGCCTTCGGGTTCGACGCGGGCCTCAAGCCGTACAAGCAGGACCTGGCCGCGGCCAAGAAGCTGCTCGCCGAGGCGGGCTATCCCAACGGCGTCGACATCGTGTACAACCAGGGGCCGCCGACGGTCGAGCCCGGACTGCTGCAGACCGACGAAGCGATCGTGGCCGACCTCACGAAGGCCGGCTTCCGGGTGAAGCAGAACTACGTCGGCGACAACACCGTGTTCGTCGCCCGCATCAAGGACAGCAAGGCCGGCCCCATGTTCTCGTTCTCCTGGGGCTACTACTCGGTGTTCGACGCCGACGCGATCCTGTACGACATCTTCAAGTGCAAAGAGACGTACGCCTATTACTGCAACCCCGCCATGGACGACCTCATCATCCAGGGGCGCTCGACGCTGGATCAGAAGAAGCGCGCCGAGGTCTACGCGAAGGCGCAGAAGCTGGCCTTCGACGACGCGGCCTACCTCTTCAAGTGGGGCCTTCGTGGCGTGTGGGGCATCTCCAACCGCGTGGACTACCAGGCGCCGCCCGACGAGGTCGACCGCATGTTCCTCGTGACGCCGCGAAAGAAGTAACTCGCGTGTGAAGCGCTACGCGCTGCGACAGCTGCTGCAGCTCGGGGTCGTCGTCGTCGGCATCTCGATGCTGGCGTTCGCGATCCTGCACGTGATCGGCGACCCCGTGCTGCTGCTCCTGCCGCTGAACGCGGGCAAGGAAGAGTACGAGCGGTACCACAAGCTGCTCGGCCTCGACAAGCCCGTGTACGTGCAGTACTGGAAGTTCGCGAGCCGCGCCGTCCAGGGCGACTTCGGCAAGTCCTGGTACACGGACACCCCCGCCTTCACGCTCGTGCTGGAGCGCATGCCGCCGACGCTCTATCTCACGTCGGCGGGCCTGGTCGCCGCGCTGCTCATCGCCCTGCCGCTGGGAATCCTCGCGGCGCTCAAACGACACTCCCTCGTGGACAACCTCTGTACCATGCTCGCGGTGGCCGGCCAGGCCATGCCGATCTTCTGGCTCGGCATCATGCTCATCATCGTCTTCGCCGTGCGCCTCAAGGCCCTGCCCGCCTCCGGCTACGGCACCTGGCAGCACTTCCTGATGCCCGCCTTCACCCTGGGCGCGTTCCTGGCGCCCCTCACCATGCGGCTGGTGCGCTCCGGCGTCATCGAGATCATGAACATGGACTACATCCGGACGGCGCGGGCCAAGGGTGTCGGCGAGAACACCGTGGTCGTCAAGCACGCCTTCCGCAACGCGTGCATTCCCATCATCACGGTGCTGGGGCTGCAGTTCGGCCAGCTGCTGGGCGGCGCCATCGTCACCGAGACCGTCTTCGCATGGCCGGGCGTGGCCACCCTCACCGTGGAATCCATCCGCAACCAGGACTTCCCGGTCGTGCAGTGCGCGGTCGTGCTGCTGGCGCTCATCATCGTGAGCGTCAACTTCCTCGTGGACATGATCGTCGGCCTCATCGACCCGCGCATCCGGCTCGGCTGATGAAGGCGGTCAGCGCCCGCGGCGAGGTGGTCCTCGAGGCCGACGAGCCCGCGGCCCTGCGCGCCGGCCCGCCCCGCATGTCGCTGCGCCGGCTCTGGCGCTTCAAGTGGGGCGTGGCAGCCACCGCGATCATCCTGACGATCGTCGGCAGCGCGGTGTGGGCGCCATGGATCTCGCCCTGGGACCCGCTGTCGGTGGACATCCGGCACCGGCTGGGGCCGCCGGCCTGGATGGACGGCGGCACGCGCGCGCACGTGCTGGGCACCGACCAGGTGGGGCGCGACCTGCTCTCGCGCGTGATCTACGGCGGGCGCGTGTCGTTGATCATCGGCGTGGCCGCGGTGCTCGTGTCCTCGAGCATCGGCGTGCTGCTCGGCCTCGCCGCGGGCTACTTCGCCGGACGCATGGACTGGACCATCATGACGCTGGTCAACGTCATGCTCACGTTCCCCTTCGTGCTGCTCGCCCTCGCCGTCATCGCCGTGCTCGGGCCGAGCCTCGTCAACATGATCATCGTGCTCGGCATCGCCGACTGGCCGCTGTACGCGCGGGTCATCCGCGCGGAGACGCTGGCCATCCGGGAGCGCGAGTTCATCCTCGCGGGCCGCGCGCTCGGCATGAGCCACGCGCGCCTCGTCTTCCGCCAGATCCTGCCGAACCTCGTCTCGGTGATCGTCGTCATCGCCACGCTGCAGGTGGCCCGCGTGATCATCCTGGAGTCGTTCCTGTCGTTCCTGGGCCTGGGCGTGCAGCCGCCGACGCCGGCCTGGGGCAACATGCTCGGCGAGGGGCGCGTCTACATGCTCAACTCGTGGTGGATCGCCACCTTCCCCGGCCTCGCGATCTTCGTGACCACGCTGGCCATCAACCTGATGGGCAACGCGCTGCGCGACTGGCTCGACCCCCACATGAAGCTGTGAGGGTGGGTCTGGTGGCGTTCCTGTGAGAAAATGCGCGCTCGTGAGGCCTGACGCACGCGCCGCGCAGGACGCTCGGAACGGGCACTCGCCTGCCGCCATCCTGTTCGACTTCGGAGGCACGCTGGACGCCGGGGCGCTCACCTGGAAGGAGCGCATGTTCCGGCTCTGTCGGGCGGAGGGCGTGGTGGTCCCGCCGGAGCGGTTCGACGCGCTGTTCTACGGCGCCGACGACGCGCTGGTGGGAGCCATCCCCGCGACGCTCTCGCTCGACGAGACCGTTCGGCGGCTCGCCACCGGCCTCGGCGCCGCGTTGGGTCTGAGCGACGGACGGCTCGTCGACCGTATCGTGACGCGCTTCCTGGACGAGGCGACCCGCTCCGTCCGGGACAACGTCTCGTTGCTCTCCGAGCTCGCGCGCCGTTACCCTCTGGGCATCGTCTCCAACTTCTACGGCAATCTCACGGCCGTGTGTGACGACCTCGGCATCCGGTCGCTGTTCCGCGTGATCGTCGATTCCGAGACCGTCGGGTGCAGGAAGCCCGATCCCCGCATCTTCAGGCACGCGCTCGACGGGCTCGGCGTGGAGTCGGGCGACGCGACGTTCGTCGGCGATTCTCCCTCGCGTGACATGGCCGGCGCGCGCGGTGTCGGCATGGCGCACATCTGGCTCGTCGGCGAGGCCACGTGGCACCCGCCACCGTGCTGCCCCGGCGATCGCGTGATTCGCGCGCTGGGAGAGCTCCGAGGGTTGCTTCTGTGAGAATCCCCACGGGTTGCCCCGGCGGGATCATCGCCGCCGGTGACGGCAGCCGCCTGCGGGCCGCGGGCTTCGCGATGCCCAAGCCGCTCGTGCCGGTCGCCGGCGTGCCGCTGATCGAGTGGGTCATCGGAAACTTCCTGGCCGCGGGCATCACGTCGCTCGTCGCCATCGTGAACGAGCAGGCCCGGGAGTGTCGCGACCTGGTCCACGCCCGCTTCCCGGACCTCGACGCCGAGGTCATCGTCAAGACGACCCCGTCGTCGCTGGAAAGCTTCTTCGAGATCAATCGGCGCCTGGGCGGCGGCCGCGCGCTCGTCTCGACGGTGGACGCGTGGTGTCGGACGGACGACTTCGTGCGCTTCGTCGAGGCGGCGCTCCGCCGCCCGCCCGACGCGAGCGTGCTCGCGGTGACGCCGCTCGTGGCCGATGAGAGTCCGCTGTGGGTCGACGTGGACGCGGCGAGCCGCGTGCGGGCCCTCGGAGGAACGGCGGGGACGCACGTCACCGCCGGCATGTACCTGTTCTCCGCGCGCGCGCGCGCCGCGACACCGCCGCCGCTCGGGAGGCTGCGGGAGTTCCTGGCATGGCTGCACCGGCAGGGAGAGCCGTTCTACGCTGAAACGATCGAAAACGTGGTCGACGTCGATCACGGGTCCGATGTCGCGCTGGCCGAAGCCCTCGCAGGCTCGGGCCGCCGCGTGAACCTTCATGGGAGATGACTGGTGAGTGAACCGTACTGCTGGGGGATCTTTCGAGAACAGGAGCATTCGCCGGGCCGAGAGAACGATGACGCCGAGATCCTGAGACTGACGGGCAAGCATCTGGAGGCCCGCGGGTTCCAGGTGACGTTCAAGACCCCGGAAGAGATCGGCCCCGCCGATCCCCGCCCCCTCGGCGTGTTCCTGATGTGCGAGCGACTGGAGATCCTCGATCGTCTGCACGCGCTCGAGGTCCGCGGGATCCCTCTCGTGAACAGTCCGCGGGCCGTGCTGAACACGTACCGGGAGCGCATGATCGCGCTCTTCGACGAAGCCAACGTCGCCTTCATCGAGAGCCGGCTCGTCGCCACCGACGCGCGCAATGACGTCGGCGCGCTCCCGGTGTGGGTGAAGCGCGCGGACGTCCACAACACGCAGGCAGGGGACGTGACGTTCGCGAGCACGCGCGAGGGTGTGACGGCGGCGCTCGAGGCGCTCGCGGCCCGCGGTATCCGGCGCGCGGTCATCCAGCCCAACGTCGAGGGCGACCTCGTGAAGTTCTATGGCATCGGCGCCGCCGCGCGGTCCGACGGCGCGCCGGGGTGGTTCCGCTGGTTCTACCACAAGGAGCAGCGCGTGGCCGGCCACCCGTTCGAGCCCGCCCAGCTGGCGCGGGCGGTGCGGCGGGCGGCGCTGGCGCTCGGGCTCGACATCTACGGCGGCGACGCCATCGTGACCGCGACCGGCGGCGTCGTGCTGCTCGACGTCAACGCCTGGCCGAGCTTCGCGCTCTTCCGCGAGGAGGCGGCCGAGCGCATCGCCGCGCACGTGGCGCTCCGCTTCGCCGGAGCCTCCCGATGACCGCGCGACGCGAGGTCGGGCCACGCTCGCGTGAGATCGTCGCCCAGGAGCGGCGCCACATCGCGCCCGGGCTGCAGTCGTTCGCCCTCACGGCCGGCGTCGCGATGGCCCGGGGCGAAGGCTGCACGCTCGTCGACGAGGACGGCAACGAGTACATCGACTTCATCGCCGGCATCGGCGTGGGCAGCGTCGGCCACTGCCATCCGCACTACGTGGAATCGCTGAAGCGACAGCTCGAGCGCCTGACGTTCGGCAGCTTCACCACGGACACGCGCGCCCGCTTCCTCTCGCAGCTGGCCAGCCTCACGCCGCAGGGGCTCACCCGCATCCAGCTGTTCTCCGGCGGCGCCGAAGCCGTGGAGGCCGCCCTGCGCCTTGCCAAGGCCGCCACCGGCAAGCACGAGGTCCTCGGATTCTGGGGCGGGTTCCACGGCAAGACGGGCGGCGTGCTGGGCCTGCTCGGCAGCGAGTTCAAGCACCACCTGGGCCCCTTCATGCCCGGCCGCCACGTGTCGCCGTACGCGGACTGTTACCGCTGCCCGCTCAAGCTGCGCTTTCCGGACTGCGGGATCGCGTGCGCGGACTTTCTGCGCGACGTCGTCCGCTATCAGACGGGCGGCGAGATCTCCGCCATCATCGTCGAGCCGATCCAGGGGACGGCCGGCAACGTGGTTCCGCCGCCGGGGTTCTTGCGGGCGGTCCAGGCGATCGCCAGGGAGCACGACGCGCTCCTCATCGCGGACGAGATGCTGACGGGCTTCGGGCGCACGGGTGCGATGTGGGGCTGCGACCACGACGGCGTCGTGCCCGACGTGATGACGGTCGGCAAGGGCATGGGCGGCGGTTTCCCGCTGAGCGCCGTCGTCTCCACCGACGACCTGACGGGCCGCGCCCCCTGGTCGAACCCCAGCGCCAGCTCGTCCAGCTACGGTGGGAATCCCCTGGCGGCCGCCGCCGGGCTCGCCACGCTCGAGATCTTGCTGAAGGAAGACCTCGTCCGCAACGCCGAACGCGTCGGCCAGGTCATGCTCAGACGGCTGGAGGCGCTGAAGGAGAAACACCGGTGCGTGGGCGAGGTGCGGGGCAAGGGCCTGATGCTCGGTATCGAGCTGGTCCGTGACCGGCAGACGAAGGAGCCGCTCGCCAAGGAGGTGACGCGCGCGCTGTACCAGGAGTGCCTGCGCCGCGGCCTGGTGGCCATGACGTACTCGCCCTCGATCCGAATCAACCCGCCCCTGGTCATCCGGGAGGATACCGCCCTCGCGGGCCTCGCCATCCTGGACGAGGCGCTGGAGGCCGTCGGGCGCGCGCACGGGCTCCGCTGAGCGGATGCTACGCGGGGCGATCATCGGCCTCGGGAACGTGGCCCTGGAGGGCCATCTGCCCGGCTGGACCCGTCGCGACGATGTCGAGATCGTTGCCGTCAGCGACACCGAACGCGGGCGCCGACAGCTCGCCGACGCGCGACTGCCGGCGGCGCGCTGGTACGACTCGGTCGACGGGCTTCTCGCGCACGAGCCGCTCGACTTCGTCGACATCTGCACGCCGCCCGCGAGCCACGGCCCCCTGGTGTGCCGCGCGCTCGAGCGCGGGCTTCACGTGCTCTGCGAGAAGCCCCTCGTCGTCGGCCCGGACGACCTGGCCCGGGTGAGCCGTCTCGCCGAGGCGACTCGCCGCGTCGTCCACACCGTTCACAACTGGCATCACGCGCCGATCATCAAACGGACGATGCAGCTCGTGCAGCAGGGAACGATCGGGCCGGTCACGCGGGTCGTGTGGCAGACGCTTCGGACGCGCCCCGCCGCAGCCAGCAATGCGAACGGGGTGAACTGGCGCCTCGACCCCGCGCTCGGCGGCGGTGGCGTGCTGACCGACCACGGCTGGCACGTGTTCTATCTGCTCCGGAACTGGATCGGCGACCGGCCGACGGCGGTGAGCGCGCGCCTCGAGCGACGCCGGCACCTGACCTCGCCCGTCGAGGATACGGCGACGGTGCAGGTGACCTTTCCCCGCGCGACGGCCGAGATCTTCCTCACCTGGGCCGCCGACCGGCGCGACAACGTCGCCGAGCTCGTCGGAACCGACGGGCGCATCGAGCTCCACGCGGAGACGCTGCGGCTCGAGCGCGACGGCCGCGAGCAGCGGTGGTCGTGTCCGCCCGCCCTGTCCAACGGCTCGGCGCATCCGGAGTGGTTCGATCCCGTCGTGGATCAGTTCCTCGGCGCAGTGACCGGGACGGCGCCGCGCGACTCCAACCTCGCCGAGGCCCGGCTCTGCAGCGTGCTCGAGAGCGTCGCACGCGAGTCGAGCCGCCGCGGCGGGGTGTCCGTCGCCGTGCCGAGCCTGCCGATCGCATGATCCTCGTCGTCGTGCCGTCCGCGTCGGACGGCGCACCGTCCGTCGCTCCCACCCGCGTCGTCGCCGGGCTTCCGCTCATCACGAGGATCGTGCGGGCGGCGAGGGCGGCTGGATTCGAGCAGGTGTTCGTGTGCGACATGGGCCCGGCGGTGCGCGGGCTCGTCGACGGCGCGGGCGCCGCCGTCCTGACGCCGTCGACCCACATTCCCCCGCTGTCCAGGCAGCGGATCGTCCTGGTGCCGGCGAACGTCGTGCCGCAGCCACGCTGGCTGCACGCGCTGCTCGAGATGCCCGTCGAGCCGGAACGGCTGTACGTCGACGGCGCCTGCGCGGTGGTCGTCGAGACCGAGCGGCCCGGCGTCGTCCTCGCCACGGCGGCGCGCTCGACGCAGCCCGGCCTCGTGGTCGAGCTCGCCCGCACGTTCGGCAACCCTCCGCGGCCGCTCGCGCTGGACGGACGGTTCCCGCTCGTGTCCGCGACAGACGTCGCGACGGCGGAGACCTTGCTCCTGAGGTCCCTGATCATCAAGCACAACGAAGGCTTCATGTCGCGTCACTTCGAGCGCACGATCTCGCTCGCTCTCACCCGGCGCCTCGCCTCGACCTCCGTGACCCCCGATATGATGACGCTCACGAGCGTCGCGGTCGGGCTGGCCGGCGCGCCCTTCTTCCTGGGCGAAGCGCCGGCGCTCCAGCTCACGGGGGCGATGCTCTTTCTGGCCCACTCGGTGCTCGACGGCTGCGACGGCGAGCTCGCCCGGCTGAAGTTCCAGCAGTCGCGCCGCGGGGCGATCCTGGACTTCTGGGGCGACAACACCGTCCACGTCGCGGTGTTCATCTGCATGGCCGTCGGCTGGGCGCTGAGCGCCAGGACGGCGTGGCCGCTCGTGCTCGGTGCCGCCGCCGCGCTGGCCACGCTCGGCTCGGCGGCCCTCACGTTCGAGCGCACGGCCGAAGACCACGCGGTGGGCGCCGACAGCCCGCGCGCCGCCCGTCTGGCCGCCGCGCTCGCCAGCCGCGACTTCATCTATCTGGTCATCGTGTTGTCCGCCTTCGGGAAGGCGTCGTGGTTCCTGGTGGCGGCCGCGGTGGGAGCGCCCGCGTTCCTTCTCCTCGTCGTCTGGAACCGACGCCATGGCCGCGTTCGCTGACGTTCTGCTGCGCGGGCTCAACCTGTCGGGGCAGGCCATCGCGATCGGCGGCGTGGCCTTCGCGCTCATCGTCCTCTGGTCGGGGTGCGCCCGCGAGCAGGCGCCGCTGCGCCGCGTGTGGCCCCTGCTCGCGTTGGGCGCCGCGGGCGTCGCGGTCACCCAGTGTCTGTCGCTCGGTGTCGTCGTCGCCGCGCTGGGCACCGGCGCCGACTGGCACGCGCGCGAGCTGCTCGCCACCTCCTACGTCAGGGCCAGCGCGCTGCGGGTGTTCGCGAGCGGTGGGCTGATGGTCGGCGCCCTCACGCTTCGCCGGCCATCCCAGGCGCGGGTCCGCTGGGCCCTGCTCGCCGCGTGCACGCTGAGCCTCGTCGTGGCGGGCGCCTGGACGAGCCACGCGGCGGCACGCTCCGGCCATCGGGCGACGCTGATGGCGCTCGATGCGCTCCACCAGCTCGCGGCCGCCGTCTGGATCGGCGGCCTGTTCCACCTGGTGGTGGCGGCGGTCGGCTCGATCGAGCGCCCGTGGCCGCCGCGGCTGCTTCAGGGCTTTTCGGCGACGGCGCTCGCCGCCGTCGGCGTGCTGATCACGGCCGGCGTCGGGCTCACGCTGGGTTACGTCGGCGGCGTCCACGCGCTGCTGGGAACGGCCTACGGCGTCATGGTGCTCACGAAGATGGTGATCCTCGCGGGGCTCCTGGTCCTGGGCGCGGCGAACTTCTTCGCCGTGCGTCGTCTCGCGGGCCAACCGCCGATGTCCCTGCAGCGCGTCCGGCGCTTCGTGGAAGTCGAGCTCGGGCTCGGGATCACGGTGCTGTTCGCCGCCGCGTCGCTGACGTCGCTGCCGCCGGCGATCGACGTCGTCGCCGACCGGGCGACCCTGGGCGAGGTGGCCACGCGGTTCACGCCGCGCGTGCCGAGCTTCACCTCACCGCCGATCGACGAGCTCCCTGTCGACGACAGGAACGCGCCCCGGACCGACTCCGACCGGGCGTGGTCGGAGTACAACCATCACGTCTCGGGGCTCTTCGTGCTGTCGATGGGGACCCTCGCGATCCTTCACGTGAGCGGCCTGGCGCGCTGGGCGCGTCACTGGCCGCTGGTGCTGCTGGGCCTGGCGAGCTTCATGTTGGTGCGCAACGATCCGGGAGCGTGGCCGCTGGGCCCGCAGGGATTCTGGGAGAGCATGGCCGAGCCCACGGTCCTGCAGCACCGCGTCTTCGTGCTCCTCGTCGTGGCCTTCGGCCTCTTCGAGTGGATGGTGCGCACCCACCGGCTGCGCTCGCCGCGGTGGGCGCTCGTCTTTCCTCTGCTCTGCGTCGTCGGCGGCGGCCTCCTGCTCACGCACTCGCACGCCAGCCTCAACCTCAAGGCCGAGTTCCTCCTGGAAGTCACCCACGCTCCGCTCGGCGTGCTCGGCGTCGTCATCGGATGGGCCCGCTGGCTCGAGCTGCGGCTGGCGGCGCCGGAGGATCGCCTGCCGGGTCGCGTCTGGGCGGCGGGACTGGCGGTCTTCGGGGTCCTGCTGCTGCTCTATCGAGAGAGCTGAGCCGTCCCGGCTGCCGCATGAAGCTGCTTCGCGTGCTGCTCCTCGTGCTCGGCGTCGTGTTCCTGGGCGTCCTCGTCGCCACGAACGACCCCGCGGCGATCCTCGCCGCGATCACGGGCCTGTCCTGGCGGCTCGCCGTGGTCGCCGTCTTTCCCTTCGTCCTGGTCACGACGTTCGACACGCTCGGCTGGCGGTACGCCTTCCTCCGCGATCGCGTGCCCTTTCGAAGGCTGCTGGCGATGCGGATCGCGGGCGAGGCCTTCAACCTGACCACACCGACGGCGTCGCTCGGCGGCGAGGCCATCAAGGCATGGCTGCTGCGCCGTCACGTGTCCCTCGACGAGGCCGTGCTGTCGGTGGTCGTCGCCAAGACGACCATCACGCTCGCCCAGGGCCTCTTCCTCCTGCTCGGCGTCGTCGTCGCGTGGATGGCCGGGTTGCCGAACTCCTCGCTGCTGCACGGGATGATGTGGCTCCTCACGCTCGAGGTGCTGGCCCTCGTCGGCTTCGTGGTGGCGCAGATGCGCGGTCTCTTCGGCCCGGTCCAGCGCTGGCTCGCCCGGATCGGCCTGCGCCTGGCGCGGCACACGGAGACCGGCGCGCGCGTCGATCGCGGCCTCGTGAGGTTCTATCGCGAGGAGCCCCGGCGGGGCCTGCGCCTGGCGCGGCACACGGAGACCGGCGCGCGCGTCGATCGCGGCCTCGTGAGGTTCTATCGCGAGGAGCCCCGGCGGCTGATGCTCTCGATCGCGTTTCACTTCGTCGCCTGGCTGCTCGGCGTGGTGGAGGCCTTCCTCGCGCTGCGCTTCCTCGGGGTGCCCGTGTCGCTGACCACGGCCACCATCATCGAGGCGTTCGGAACGGCCGTGCGCTTCGCGACGTTCCTGGTGCCCGCGAGCGTCGGCGCGCAGGAGGGCGGCTACGTCGTGACGTTCGTCGCGCTGGGGCTGCCGGCCTCGACGGCGGTGGCCTTCGGCCTCGCGCGGCGCGCGCGCGAGATCCTCTGGATCGTCGTGGGCTTCGTCATCTTCGCGCTGGTGCGCGACCACCCGCGTCCCGATGTGCGCGACCGCTGACCCCGCGTCGTCAGCCCACCAGCGACTCGATCGCCCGCACCTCGTCGGCGGACAGCGGCACCTCGCGGCTGGCGAGATCCTGCTTCATGTGCTCGGGGTCGGTGGTGCCGGTCAGCGGCAGCATGCCGACCGCCACCGCGAAGCGGAAGACGACCTGGGGCCGCGTGGCTTTGGTCCGGGCGACGATGCGGCCCACGAGCGGATGCTGCAGCGCTTCCGGATTGGCGGTGAGCAGCGAGAAGCCCTGGTAGACGATCTTCCGCTCCGCACAAAACATGCGCACCGCCCGATCCCAGCCCAGCCGGGCGAAGCAGCGGTTCTGGACGAACGCCGGGGCCTCGGCGCCGGTGGCCGCCATCTGCTCGAGGTGCCGCAGCGAGACGTTGCTCACGCCGAGCAGCCGCGTGCGCCCGGCCTCACGCTCCTTCACCATCGCGCCCCAGGTCTCGGCGTCGTCATCGCTCCAGCTGTGGCCGGAGGCGGGCCCGTGCAGCACGTAGCTGTCGACGTGATCCGTTCCGAGGTGCTCGAGCGAGCTGGCCATCGACTGGGCGACCTGCGTCGAGCGATCGGCCGCGGGATCGTAGGGCAGCCGGTGGTCCTGGCCGTGCCGGTAGGTGAACTTCGTCTGGAGGAACAGCTGCTCGCGCGTCACGATGCCTGCGCGGTACGCGGCGGCGAGCCCCTGGCCGACGCCGGCCTCGAAGTAGTGGCGCCGCTGGTTCGCGGTGTCGATGCCGCGAAAGCCCGTTCGCAGCGCGAGCTCGGTCACCGCCTGGGTGCGGTCTTCCTTCCAGGCCGTGCCGTAGAGGAAATCGGGAACGGCGGTGGGCGCCACTATCGAACGGACGCCTTCGGCGCCACCGAGACGCCGCGGGCCCCCGTCTTCTCGATCGCCCGGGCCACCAGTCCGGAGGCCTTGGCGTCCTCGACGAAGCCGCGCAGGTACGCGAGGCCGGCGTCGCGGCCCCTGGGGACACCCACGGCTTGCGGCACCTTCATGAACTGCCCGTCGAGCATGCGCGATCCGGGCAGCTTGTCGACGAGCCCGATCAGCGCCTGCCTCAATCCCGCCAGCGCGTCCACCGTGCCGCTCGCGAGCAGGTCAAAGGCTGCGTCGGCGTTCGGCGCCCGCACGAGCTGCGCGCGCTTCAGGCTGCGGCTGAGGAACAGCTCGTAGTTGGCGCGCGCCGGCGCGGCGACGCGCACGCCCTCACGGTCGACCTCCGCCGCCGCGCGCAGCGGCGAGGCCGCCGGCACGAGATAGGTGGCTTCGATTTCCAGATAGGCCGCGCTGAACCCGATCTCGCCCTCGCGGGCGGGATCGATCCCGAGAAACGCGATGTCCCAGGCGCCCGTCCTGGCCGCGTCCACCATCGCCGCCACGCTCGTGTAGGCGATGAGCTCGACGGGCACGCCGAGCCGCCGGGCGAGCTCGCGCGTCAGGTCGATCGCCACGCCCCGGGACTCTCCGCGGGCCGGCTCTTTCTGGGCGAGGATGAAGTTGCCGTAGTTGATCCCGGCGCGAAGCGTGCCGGTCGGGGCGAGGTCTGCGCGGACGGCCGGGGTCGGCTGAGTCATGGCGCGGTCGGCGTCACGGCACCGCCGGCGAGCAGGCGCTCGACGTCGCGCGGGGCGAAGCCGGCCCACGCGAGGATCGCGCGGACCTCGCCGCCGAACGCCGGCGTCGGCGGGCCCGGCACGAAGCCGCCGTCGTCGACCTGGACCGGCGGGCCGAGCACAGTGACCGGCCCCAGCGTCCGATGCTCGAAGCGCTGGAACATCGCGTTCGCGGCCGGCTGCGGATCGTCCAGGATCTCGACGGGCAGCGCGACGCCGCTCGCGGGGACGCCGGCGGCGTCGAGGGCGACCTTCCACTCCTGGGTCGTGCGCGAGGCGATCGTCGCCTCCACCGCCGCCTTGAGCGCGGCGTAGTGGGCGTCGACGTCGGCCACCGGCGCCTTCAGCGCCGGATCCTCGTGACCGACGGCGGCCATGAACTTGCGGCGCAGCGACGGGCTGCCGCAGGCGACGGCGAGCGCGGCGTCCTTCGTCGCGTACGTCCGGATGTAGATCGCCTGCGAGGCCACGACGCGGTTGCGCGGCATCCGCTCGACCTGCTCCGCGAACGGCACGCCCCCGGCGCGCGCCCGCGTGAGCCACTCGCGAAAGGCGGCGTGGCGCGGGCCGTCCAGGGCTTCGACGCGGACCATGAGGTTGTTCTGCAGCGCGAGCGCGGCGAGCAGCAGCGAGGTGTCCACGCGTCCGCCGCGCCCGGTGCGCTCGCGCCGATAGAGGGCAGAGGCCACACCGAAGGCGAGCAGAGCGGCCGCCATGTAGTCGGCGATCGGCGACTCGCCCGTCGTCGGCAGGCCGTCCTTCACGCGTCCGCCCGTCACCATGAGCCCGCTCCGCCCCTGCACGACCAGGTCCATCCCGGCCAGCGCCGCGTCCGGCCCGCGCGCGCCGAACGCGGTCACATTGCCGACGACGAGACGCGGGTGACGCGGCCGGAGCTGCTCGTACTCGAGCCCGAGCTCGGCGGCGAGGCCGGGGCGCATGTTGGTCAGGACGACGTCGGCGCGTGCGAGGAGCGCCTCGAGGATCTCGCGCGCGTCGGGATGGCGCAGATCGAGCGGCAGCGCGTGCTTGCCGCGGTTGCGGATGAGGAAGTGCCGGCTCTCGCCGCCGCCGAGAGGCGCGATGTGACGGCTCGGCTCGCCCTCGAGCGGCTCGATCTTGATCACGTGGGCGCCGCCGTCGGCGAGGACCTGCCCCGCCCACGGCACCGCGATGAAGTGGCCGAACTCGACGACGGTGACGCCGGCGAAGGGACGCTCGGTGCTCACCGGCTCACGCCTGCATGAAGGCGTTCCAGTCCGGCGTGGCGATGGCGCGATCGAGGTAGCCGAAGCTGCCTTTGTCCTTCACCTCGCGCGCGGCGTCGAGCATCCCGGTCATGGCGGCGCGATAGAGCGACGTCGCCAGGCTGATGCGCCGCACGCCGGCGGCCTCGAGCTCGGCCACCGTGAACGACTTGCCCTTGATGCCGGCCATGAAGTTGAAGGGCTTGCCGAGGGCGCCGCACACCGCGCGCACGGCCGCGAGGTCGGGCAGCCCCGGCGCCATGAGCACGTCCGCCCCCGCTTTCTCGAACGCCTGCAACCGCTTGATCGCGTCGTCGAGATTCGTGTTGCCGCGCAGGAAGCCCTCCGCGCGCGCCGTCAGCGTGAAGGGAAACGGCAGCGCGCGCGCGGCCTGCACCGCCGCCGCCACGCGCTCGACGGCGTGGGCGATGTCGTAGAGCGGCGTGGCCTTGTCGCCGGTCGCGTCCTCGATCGAGCCGCCGACCAGCCCGACGCCGGCGGCGAGACGGATGGTCTCCGCCGCCGCCTCCGGCGCGTCGCCGAAGCCCTTCTCCAGATCGGCGGAGACGGGAAGATCGGTCGCGGCCGCGATGGCTCCGCAATGCGCGAGCGCCTCGTCGCGCGTCACGGCGCCGTCGCGCCGGCCGAGCACGCCCGCTTGCGCGCCGCTGGAGGTCGCCAGCGCCGGGAACCCGAGCGCGGCGAGGGCGCGCGCCGAGCCGGCGTCCCACGCGTTCGCGATCACGAACGCGCGCGGGCCTCGGTGCAGGGCGCGGAGGGTCGCGGCCTTGTCGCTCTGACTGGGCATGGTTCTCTCCTAGAAAGCCAGCGCGTAGGTCGGACGGCGCGGGTCGGCGCCGGCCGACAACACACCGGTCTCTGGATCTCGACGCGTGACGACCGCGCCGACCCCACACGCGCCGATCTCGGTCACCGTGTGGCCGAGGGCGCGCAGCTCGGCGCGCGTGCTCTCGGAAATGGCCGCCTCGACGTTGAGCTGGCCGGGCTTGTACACGCGCGGATAGAACGAGTTCACGAGCGTCTGCGTCGCGAAGCGCGGGGCCTCGACGGCCTGCTGCGGGTTCATGCCGAAGACGACCAGATTGAGGACGATCTGGAGGTCGGCCTGCGCCTGATCGTCGCCGCCCGGACAGCCGACGGTCATCACGGGCGCGCCGTTCTCGCAGATCAGATAGCTCACCAGGGTCGTGCGCGGCCGCTTGCCCGGCGCCAGCGCGTTCGGATGGCCGTCCTCGAGCACGAACATCTCGCTTCGCGTGCTCAGCGTGCAGCCCAGCTCGGGCGCGAACGCGGACTTCCGGAAGACGCCGCCGCTGGGCGTCAACGCGATCATGTTGCCGCGCCCGTCGATCGCCGCGATGTGCGTCGTGCCGTCGGCCACGGCCGGCGCCGGGGCCGGCGTCACCGCCCTCCGCGGGGTGCCGGACGGCGGCGCCGCGAGCATCGCGCGGTCGGGCGCGATCAGCGACGCGCGCTCGGCGAGATACGCGGGCGCCAGGAGCTCGGCGAGCGGCACGGTCGGCACGTCGCCGTAGTACCGCTCGCGATCGGCGAAGGCGAGCTTCAGGCTCTCCGACACCACGTGGACGTAGCGGGCGGAGTTGTGGCCCATGGCCCTCAGATCCAGCGTCGCGAGCATGCCGAGCGCCTGCATCAGCACCGGCCCCTGCGTCCACGCCGCCTGGCCGAGGATCTCCCGGCCCGCGAACGTCGTGCGCAGCGGCGGCTCGACGCGCGCCCGGTAGCCGGCGAGGTCACTCGCGCGCAGCAGGCCGTTCCACTTCTCCGAAAAGGCGCCGATCATCGACGCGACGTCGCCGCGATAGAAGCGCTCGCGCGCGGCGGCGATGCCGGCCAGGCGATCGCCGCCGGCCTTCGCGTCGGCCTCCACGAGACGCCGGAGCGTGCCGGACAGCGCCGGCTGCACGAACAGCTCACCGACGCGCGGCGCGCGGCCGCCAGGATAGAAGACGCCGGCGCCGCCGGGCGGGTAGAGCGCGAACTGTGCGCGGGTCTCGGGGATCGCGAGCATGCGGTGCATGTACTCGTACATCGGGAAGCCGCGCTCCGCGTACTGCAGCGCGGGGATCAGTACCTCGCTCACCGACTTCGTGCCGTACGTCTCGAGCAGCGTGAGATACGCGTCGACGGCGCCCGGCACCGTGAACGACAGGTGCGCGTCGGCGCCCGGCCCGGTCGGGATGCGCTCCAGGCCGCGCCGGCGAAAGACGTCGATGGTCGCGCGCGCCGGGGCCGTGCCCTGCCCGCTCACCGCGACGCTCTCGCGTCGTCGCGCGTCGTGGACCATCGCCACGCACTCGCCGCACAGCGTATAGGAGGCCGTCGGCTCCACCACGGCGGCGGCGAAACCGGCGGCCGCCGCCGCGTCGAAGGCGTTGCCGCCGGCGAGCAGCATGCGCATCCCCGCCATCGACACGAGCGGATGGCCGGCGGCCACCACGCCGTGCATGCCGGACACGACCGGGCGCGTCGTCGCCCGCTCGGCGGCATGATGCTCGATCTCGTGGACGCGCGGCAGCTGGTTGGTCATGGGGGCCTTTGTATCACACGCGGACCGACGCGGTCGCGCGGTGGCGGGTGCCCCGGACTGGGAAACGATTTTCCTACGTAGACGGCGGAGCCGGGAGGCCGTAAGGTTATCGCGGTGATGCGCCCAATCGACCTGCCGGATCTCTCCGGCCTCACGCTGATCGTTGCCGAGGACACCGACGACTCGCTCGACGTCCTGTCGACGTTCCTCAGGGCCTGCGGTGCGCGCGTGATGGCAGCGCGAAACGGCCTCGAAGCGCTGGCGCACCTCGAGGCGACGCCGTGGGTCGACGCGATCGTCACCGACCTCGCCATGCCGCACATGGATGGCGTCGAGCTGCTTCGCACGCTCAGAGGTCATGCGCGGGGCGGATCGTTGCCCGCGATCGCCCTCACCGGGTTCTCGGAGCAGTATATGGATACGACGGGCGCGGGCTTCGACGCGGTCCTGATCAAGCCGGTCGACCTCGATAAGCTCTGCGGCACCATCAAGGCGCTGGTGCCGACGTCGTCCGAGTCCCACGGCTGAGGCTCAGGCGAGCAGTCCGCTGGCGCTCCCCACCGCCGTCTTCTGTCGGTGCTGGTTCTCGCACCACACCTCGACCACGACACGCGTCCCATCCTTCTCGGGCCGCACCTCTTTCACGACGCCGCGAACGGTGAGGCGATCGCCGGCGTAGACCGGCTTGACGAAGGCGACGGCCATCGTGCCACCCTTGATGAAGCCGGCGCCGAGAAGCCGCGTCATCATCTCCGAGACGTATGCCGTCGACATCATCCCCTGCGCCAGCGTGGTCCGGAAGCCTTTCTGGCGCGCCCAGGCTTCGTCGGTGTGAATCGAGCGCGTCCGCACGCCGGAATACGCGTCGATGTGCCGCTGTGTCAGGTCTTTCTCCAGGGGTGGGAGCTCCTGGCCGACGGCGATGTCGTGAGCGATGGCCATGGTCCGCCGCCTAGGCCGGGATCAGCATCTGCGTGAATTGGCCGCGGACGAGCGTCGTGCCGGCGTCGTCCTCGGTGACGAACTCCGTCACCATGTACTGCTTGCCGCGCCGCTCGTACTTGTCGACCACCCGGCCGCGGGAGCGAACGCGCATGCCCGCCCGGATCGGCTCGAGAAATTCGAATTGCATCTTCGCGTGGAGCCCGGCGTGCACGACATACCGGCTGTGGCGCAAGCGCAAGGCTTGATTGGCAACCAGCGTGGGATGAGCCACCGGGCCGCCGAACGGCGACGGCCCGAAGAACCAGGGGTGATGATCGTCGACCGCGAAGGCGTAGGTGTCGACGTCTTCCGGGGTGACGAGGTACGCGTCGGAGACGAATTCCTCCCCGACGGTCAGCGCCTCGTACGTCAACGGCTTGAACTCGGTCATGGCTCAGCGGCAATAGTCGCACAGGCCGGCATGAAACACGCCGCCGCCATTCACACACCTCTCCTCGTCCGTGGGCAGCTGCCCGAGCCGTAGAGGACCGGCGCAGCCGCCCAGCACGCCGCACACCAGCAGGCACGCGAGAACCGTCACGGAGCTCATGCCCCCGACTATACTTGCCCCTGCGCGACAGTGCGCGGTGATTCTCCTTACGTTCGATCTCGGAGGTGCGCGATGAACCTCAGCCGACGCGCGTTCGTTCGGACCACGGGACACGCCGCCGCCGGCCTCGCCGGAATCCTGGCCACGGGGCGCCCGCCGGCCGGCTGGGCGGCCAGAGAGATCAGCCTGCTGACCGCCGTGAACTACGCGCCCGCGTCGGACGTGAAGCTCGCCGAGCTCGGCAAGCGCTTCACCAAGGCGACCGGCGTGAGCGTGCGCACCGACCACATTCAGAGCGTGCAGATGTCCGCCAAGCTGGCGGCCGAGCTCATGTCGAAAGGTGGTCACGACATCGTGAGTCTCGAGATGCACTACCCGTGGCTCTTTCAGGCGGGGCTCGCCGACGTCTCCGACATCGCGAACGACCTCGCGAGCAAGCACGGCGACTGGTATCCGTTCGCCAAAGAGCACGCGTACGTCAAGGGCCAGTGGCTGGGTGTCCCCTACCTCTACATCTCCTTCCCGGGCAGCCATCGCATCGATCTCTTCGAGAAGGTCGGCGAGAAGGCACCCGACACCTGGGAGGATCTGCTTCGGGCCGGACGGAAGCTGAAGAAGCTCGGTCACCCGGTCGGCTTCGCCATCAGTCAGACGACGGACTCCGTCACCACCCTGTACTCGATCCTCTGGTCCTATGGCGCGAAGGACGTGGCGGCCGACGGCCGCACGATCGCGATCAGGTCGAAGGAGACGGAGGCGGTCATCGACTACGTCCGCGCCCTGTACACGGACGCCATGGACCCGGTCGTGCTCTCGTGGGACAACGCGTCGAACAATCAGTGGCTGAACTCGGGAGCGGGCTCGTGGATCCACAATCCGATCAGCCACTACGTCGTCGCGAAGGAGAAGAAGATGCCGGTCGCCGACCAGACCGGCTTCCACTTGTCGCCGGCGGGGCCGGCCGGACGTCACACCGTCGGCGTGCCGCGAAGCCTCGGCGTCTGGAAGTTCAGCAAGAACGTCGACGCCGCCCGCGAGTTCCTTCGCTGGTTCTTCGAGCCGGCGCAGTATCACGAGTGGATCATGTCGGGCGACAACTACAATCATCCCGTGTGGCGCGACATGGAGAACCATCCGGTATGGAACCTGGACCCGAAGTACAAGCCGCTCAAAGCGCTCGCGCAGTACTCGCACCTCTACGGCTGGCCGGCGCCGCCGGACGAGCGCATCCAGATGATCACGAACAGCTACATCATTCCCAACATGTTCGCGAAGGTCGTCACCAATGCGGCGAGCCCGAAGGACGCGATGCTGTGGGCGGAGACCGAAATCCGACGCGTGCTGCAGACGTAGCCGTCAGGGCGGCAGGACGATCGTCGGCTCGTCCGCCCGCGCACGATAGAGCAGCGCCGTCCGGCCCAGGACCTGCGCGAGCTCCGCGTTCGTCCGCCCGGCCAGCTCGTCGGCGATGTCGTGACGGCTCCGGGGCGCGTTCTCGCCCATCCGCACCTTGATCAGCTCGTGCGCCGTGAGCTGTGCGTCGGCCTGGCCTACGACCGCGTCGGTCACGCCGTCGTGGCCGACGTGCAGCGTCGCCGCCAGGCGCTGTCCCAGCGCGCGGAGGTAGCGCCGCTGGTTGCCGGTCAGTCGGCTCAAGGCTCGCGCCGCCTCACGCGTGAGACACTACCACTCCGCGCCAAGGAGAATCCCATGGGCCGCGTACAGGATCAGGTGGCGGTGGTGACCGGAGCGGCCAGCGGGCTCGGTCGCGCGATCGCGCTGCGCCTCGCCGAGGAGGGCGCGCGCATGGCGCTGGGCGACATCGACACATCCGGCCTGGACCGGACGGTGAGCGACATCACCGCCGCGGGCGGCCAGGCGTTCGGCGTGGTCGGTGACGTCACCGACGAGGCGCCGGCGGCCCGCCTCGTCGCCGACGCGGTGGCACGCCACGGCCGGCTCGACATCCTCGTCAACAACGTCGGCGGCAGCCGCAACGCGAAGATCTGGGAGATGGCGCTGGAGGACTGGGACTTCACCATCCGCCTGAATCTGCGCGGCACGTTCCTCTGCACGCGGGCCGCGGTCCCGCACATGATGAAGCAGCGCTCCGGCCGCATCGTCTGCCTCTCCTCGGGCGCGCGCGAGGGCACGCCGTGGACCGCCTACTACCAGGGCGGCTCCGCGTACTCGGCCGCCAAGGCCGGCGTCCACGGCTTCATCCGCGACGTGGCCCTCGAGCTCGCCGAGTACGGCATCAACGTCAACGCGGTGGCGCCGGGGCCGATCGACGCGGATCGCACGGGCTCGGCCCTGCGCCGACTCAACGAGACGGTGGAGTACAGCCCGAACCACATGACGCCGCTGCGTCGCCTGGGGCAGCCGATCGAGATCGCCAACGCCGTGCTCTTCCTGGCCTCCGCCGAGGCGAGCTACATCACCGGCGTCACGCTGCAGGCGACCGGGGGCCGCTGAGATGACCCGTGTCCTGACCGGCGCCACCCTGATCGACGGCACCGGCGCCATCCCGGTGTCGGACGCCGCGCTGGTCATCGACGGCGAGCGCATCATCGCCGCCGGCCCGCGCACGGGCCTGACGTGGCCGCCGGACGCCGACGTCGTCGACGTGAGCGGCCGCACCGTGATCCCCGGGCTGATCGATGCTCACGATCACATGGCGTCGCACGGCTACGCGCTCGCGACGCGCTGGGGACTGGACGAGCCGGCCAGCACCGCCCACCTGCGCACCGCGCGCGTGCTCGCCGAGACGCTCGCCATGGGGTACACGACCGTCCGCGACGCCGGCGGCCTCGACGCGGGATTCAAGGTCGCCATCGAGCACGGGCTGATCGCGGGGCCCCGCCTGGTGCTCGGCATCCAGATCATCTCGCCGACGGGCGGTATCGGCGATCGGGTGAGCCCGTCGGGCCACGAGTGTTGCGCCGCGTACGATCCGCTGCTGCCCAGGAGCGTGGGCAACGGGCCCGACGAGGTGCGCGACGTCGTGCGCACGATCGTGCGGGCCGGGGCGGACGTGATCAAGACCGCCACCACCGGCGGCGCGAGCTCGCGTGCCGGCCACGGACCGCGGGACGCGGCCTTCTCCCTCGAGGAGATGCAGGCGCTGGTGGCGGAGTCGCACGCGCTCGGACGACGCGTGATGTGCCACGCCCTCGGCGGCCCCGGCCTGCGGACCGCCCTCGCGGCCGGCGTCGACTCGATCGAGCACGGCTGTTACCTGGACGAGGAGCCCGAGCTGATGGCCAAGATGGCCGCGCAGGGCACCTTCTTCGTGCCGACGCTGACCGTGTACGTGTACCATCGCGAAAGCGTCGCGCCCCACGTGCGAGCGCGCGCGATCGACCTCCACCCGCACCACCTCGCGAGCATCCGGCGCGCGCTCGAGCTCGGCGTGCCGATCGCCGCCGGCACCGACGCCGGCGGCCACGGGCATCCAAAGAACGCGTTGGAGCTCAGATACCTCGTGGAGGCGGGCCTCACGCCGATGCAGGCGCTGCGGGCGGCCACGCAGTGGGCGGCCCGGTGTCTCGGCCTCGAGCGTGAGCTCGGGACGCTCGAGAAGGGCCGGCTGGCCGACGTGGTGGTGGTGAACGGCAACCCGCTCGACGACGTGAGGGTGCTCCTCGATCCGGGGCGCATCGAGCTCGTGCTCAAGGGCGGCGCGGTCTGCGCCGACCGCCGGCCGAGCGGTGCTCGAACTGGCAAGGAACTGACCGCTGGTCGGATCGTGTCCGCGTTCGATCCAGCGTGACGCGCCGTCGAAGCGTCAAGTGTCGTGAGGCTTTAGACGCGCGGCCCCCTCTCGGCACGCTGGATGCCTCTGTCTCTCGTGCGGGAGGGCACCGTGAGCGACTTCAGCCGAGAGCCCAAGGTCGTCAGCCATTTCAGCCGGGGACCGGAGCCACCGCGCCACCCGAGCGGGGGGCCCGTCGTGACGGCGCACGCAAGCCCCGCGCACACGACCGCGACCCCGGCGAACGGCGCGGAGTCTCCGAGCGCGCGCCGATTCGGCGAGATCCTGGTCGACGAGAAGTACATCACCGCGGCGCAGCTCGAGGCCGCGTTGCGGCTTCAGGCGGTGTCCCCGACCTACGTGCCGATCGGGCAGGTGCTGCTGGCCAACAAGCTGATCACCCGCAGGCAGCTCAACGCCCTGCTCCAGCACCACAAGCGACGCTCCCGCCTCGGTGAGATTCTGGTCAAGGCCGGCCGGATCAGCGCGGAGCAATTGCACGAGGCCCTCGCCTTCCAGCGGCGGACGCCGATGCCGATCGGGCAGGCGCTCATCAAGCTGCGCCACGTGAACGAAACGGTGATGCGGGACGCGTTGTGCACGCAGCTGCACATCAACTTCTTCGACCTGGATCCGATCTCGATCGACCAGGCGCTCACCTGCTTGATCTCGCAGCGGTTCGCGACCCGGCACCTCGTCATCCCGTTGTTCCGCGTCGACGACGTCCTCGTGGTCGCGATGGACGATCCCTCGCAGGTGGAGGTGATCGAGCATCTCCAGGCCGGCCTCGGACTCCACATCGAGACCGTGACGGCGACGACCAAAAAGCTGAAGGCGGCGATGGCGCGTCTCTACGGCCCGCCCGTTGCGCCCGACGTCAACGTCTTCCGTCGCGCCAACATCCTGGTGGGCCCGGTCCGCGACCACCTGGTGGCCGACCTCGTCGCCAAGGGTCTCCGGGGCGTCGCCGTCGTTCCGCCCGGCTGGCAATAGCTATTTGTACTTGATCACCGTCCCGCTCACGGTGGTGTGGTAACCGTTCGTCGTGTTCATTCGTGTTCGCCCTTTCACTGAGCCGCTCCGCTGCGGGCTGAGGCCGCGCGGGCCGATGAGAGGCAGCCCTGCACCATGGGCACCCGGAGGCTATCACGGGGCGCAGGCCCGGATCGCAGCCATCGCCATCTTCTTGCCGTCGGCGCCCGAGACGCGCGGACTCACGATGGGCAGCGCGAGCCCCGCGCGGCGATAGGCCGCGAGGCGGTCGCGGCACGTATCCGGGGTACCGGCGAGCGCCACCGCGTCGATCAATTCGTCGGGCACGATCTTCGCCGCCGCCTCGCGGCCGCCGCGATCGAACGCATCCTTGATCGCGCGCACGGCGTCGCCGAAGCCCGCCTCCGCGAGCAGCCGGTTGTAGCGGGGAAAGAAGCCGGCGTAGAGCCCGACGGCCGGCCGCATCGCATCACGCGCGGCGGCAACGGTCTCGGCCACGGCGCACGGGATCAACGAGGCCACGTCCACCGCCGTCGCGTCTCGTCCCGCTCGGCGCGCGCCGATCGCGACGTGCTCGATGGCGCGCGCGATCGTGCTCGGCGTCGGCCACGTGAGGAGCGCGCCCTGGGCCAGCTCGCCGGCGATCTCGAGCATGCGCGGGAACAGCGCCGCCACGTAGATCGGGATGTCGGGTTTTCGCGGGGGAAACCAGAGGTCGAACCGCTCGATCGTCACGACCTCGCCGTGGTGCGAGACGACGCCGTCCCGGAGCAGCGCGCGCACGATCGCGATCGTGTCGCGCAGCCGCGCCGTCGGCTGGACGAACGGAATGCCGTGCTCGGGCTCGACTTGCACCCGATGGCTCGACCCCAGACCGAGGATGAACCGGCCATTCGAGAGTTGGTCGACGGTCGCCGTCGCCATGCCGATGGTCGTCGCGCTACGCACGAACACGCTCGAGATACTCGTACCGAGCAGAATCCGCCGCGTCGCGACGGCACAGGCGCCGAGGATCGCGAACTGGTCACCGCCATGACCTTCCGCCACCCACGCCGATTCGTACCCGAGCGTTTCGGCAAGCCTCACGCACTCGACGATGTCGGCGGGCGGCAGGCCGCCGCTGAAGGCGATGCCCAGACGAAGCACGCGAGGAGTATACGGCTCGACGCGATGGTCACTTTATCACCACACGTGGCACGCGGGCCGGTCGGCGACGAGACCATTGCTGCCGGACACATCGCGTTACCTGCGCCTTTTCGAGTGGTTCCATCACATGGCGACCTTGGCACTCCCGTTGCTGTACTAGGCGATAGCGCTCTTTCCGATAAAGGCAAACCAGTCGTGAGACTGGGACGCAAAGCCACGGGCCTGGGAATGGCTCTCAGGTAGCCGGGTTGCCGAAGAAGGAGAGGCGGGGCTTCAGTCCCCCTCCGGAGAGAGTCACAACTCTTACGAGGAGGGACTGTCATGCGGACGGTCTGGAACGTCACCACGACCCTCGATGCATTCCCGTGGCGCATGCGCCATGCGGCCGTGCCGACGAAGGACGAGGTCGTCCACGCGATTCATCGAATGCTGGACGCACTGACCAGCGCTCGCGAGCCGCAGAATCGGAGTCTCAACGAAGGCGTCTCGAGCTTCAACACGCTGCTCCAACAGGCGAAGGAGGAGTTTCGGGGTTCCGACACGCTCCGACTCATCGAGCCGCTGGGGCGGGATGCCTCAGCCGCCCTCATCGCCGTGAGGCTCTCCATGGTGAAGCGAACCATCGACGCCGAGCTGGCGCGATCGACCGAGGACGCTTCCTGATCGCGACCCCGTTTTCGCAGTTTATTTCGGGCGCCGAGGCGAGATAAGCTCGAAGTACCCTGATCCGCCTCGGGGCCCGACGTCCGGTAGGCGGCGCGCTCCGCACGCACCCGGGACGGGCGATGCCGTCGATCCTGCCGGCAGTCAGGCCGAGTCGGCTCCGTGCTTCACTCGACGCCTCCGTCGCTGAGGGCGCCGCCGCAGAGGTGTTCGGTGCCTGCGCCGGCGGCGCGGTCCTCACCGGTTGGGCGCTCTTTCTCGGAGCGAGCCCGGTCGTCATCGGACTTCTCGGCGCTCTTCCGCTCGCCGCGCAGATGGTCCAGGTGCCCGCCGCCTGGCTCACGCAGCGAATCGGCGCCAGGCCGCTCGCCATCGTTTCGATCGGCGCGGCGCGCCTCGCCTGGCTGCCGCTGGTCGCCGTGCCGTTCCTTCACCTCGCCCCGGCCACCGCGCTCATGGTCTTCATCGGTGTCGTGGCGCTGGCGGCCGTCCTGGGCGTCGTCGGCAACAACGCCTGGACGGCGTGGATGGGCGACCTGGTTCCCGGTCCCGTCCGCGGACGCTTCCTTGCCCGCCGCATGGTCTATCTGAACGTCGCGGGCACCGTCGCGTCGCTCGCCGCCGGATGTGCGCTCGACGCGTTCGCGCCGCGCGGCTGGAAAGGCGAAACGCTGGGCGTGCTCGCGGCCGTCGCCTGCGTGGCGGGGATCGTGAGCATCCGGCTCATGCTCGCGCAGCAGAGTCCTCGTCGCCGGGACGACACCGCACCCGACTGGGGCGACGTGGCTCGCGCGGTGCGCGAGCCTCAGACGCGTCCGCTGCTCGGGTATCTCCTCGGCTGGAACGCCGCGGTCGGAATCTCGGCGGGCTTCTTCTCGTTCCACATGCTCGCCAACCTCGAGATGGCGTTCACGCTCGTGGCCGCGCACGCGATCATCGTGGCGGCGCTCCGCATCGTCTCGGCTCCGGCGTGTGGCCGCCTCGTCGACACGTTCGGCGCGCGTCCGGTCCTCGTCGTCTGCTCCTTCGGTATCTCGGTCGTCCCCCTGATCTGGCTCTTCGTGACGCCCGACCGGCTGTGGCCGATCGCCGTCGAAGCGGTCGTCTCCGGCATCCTGTGGGGCGGGCACGGCATCGCCGCGTTCGATCTATCGATCGGAGTGTCCCCGCGGCGTGGCCGTCCGTTCTACCTGGGCGCGTTCGCGACCGCCGGTGGGCTGGGCTTCGCCGTGTCCTCGACGCTCGCGGGCCTCCTCGCCGCTGCGCTGTCGAGTCCGCTCCACGTGCTCGGCTCCTCGTGGAGCGACATGCACGTGCTGTTCCTGCTCTCCGCGATCGGCCGAGCCGGCGCCGCGGCTCTCGCGCTCCGAATCGACGAGCCCGCGGCGCGGAGCGTGCCCGAGCTCACGCGCGCGCTGATGGGCATCGCGCGTCGATCCGCTCGGCTGTCGCGGGCGGGAGCCGCCGAAGTCTCATCGGGGTGAGGTGCGCGGGGGCGGGAGTGTGGTCACCTTCCGCAGCCAACGCACCTGCAACGTGATGCCGACCAGGAGCGCCAGCAGCAGGACGAGGTCGACCGCCTGCAAGACCGGAGCATCCTGGGACGCCACCAGAGGCGCTCCCGGCGGCAAGCGGGTCGACGTCTCGGTCACAGCCGGGATCATGTGGAAGAGGACCGTGGACGAGTAGCTGACCGCCTGGACGTACCTCGACAGCCGCCCAAAGAACGAGGAGGTCGCCGCAACCGTGCCGATTCCGAGCGCGATCAGAGTGAGCACCGCGAGCACGTGGCCTGGGCCCCAGCCACCATGGTGAAAGATCCCCAGGGCCGTCACGGCCGTGATCAACGTCGTGACCAGATAGACCTGCCCGAGTCGGTTCTTGGCCGAGATCTCCTTGTCCCGCACCAGCGCACTGAAACCGCAGACGAGGGCAACCACGCCGATCGCCGTATGAAACACGCCGAGTGTCGTGAGACCGGTCATGCCCGCCTCGATTGAGGAATCAACCGAGACACTACCGCCGGTCGGGGCCGGTTGACAAGCGAGCAGGCGCGGCCCACACTTTGCGCCGCTCGCCACCTCTCGCTGGGAGGAACCGACGATGGATCACGATCACGAGCACGTCCTGATCCCCAGGCTCAAGCGTCAGCTCGTCGAGCGGCAGATCGACCGCCGTGAGTTCCTCCGCTACGCGACCTTCCTGGGAATGTCGGCCCCCGCCGCCTACGCGTTCGCCGGCCGCATCGCCGGCCAGCCGCTGGTGGCGCCGGCGGCCGCGCAGAACCTCCCACGCGGCGGCACGCTGCGCCTCGGCATGCGCTGCCAGGATCTCAAGAGCCCGCACACGTATTCCTGGATCGAATCGGCCAACACCGCGCGCCAGGTGGTCGACTACCTGACCGTCACCGGCGTCGACAACGTCACGCGCCCGGGCCTCGTCGAGAAGTGGGAGGCGAGCCCCGACCTCAAGACCTGGACGCTGAAGCTGCGCCGCAACGTCAAGTGGCACAACGGCCGGCAGTTCAACGCGGACGACGTCGTGTGGAACCTCAAGCGCGTGCTCGACCCCAAGACGGGCTCCTCGGTCGTCGGGCTCATGAAGGGCTTCCTCCTCGAGGAGTTCGAGACGGGCGAGAAGGACGACAAGGGCAACGCCAAGAAATCCACGCGGCTGTGGGACGCCAACGCCATCCAGAAGGTCGACGCCTTCACCGTCCGGCTCAACGGCAAGACGCCACAACTGGCCATCCCCGAGCAGCTCTTCCACTATCCGCTCCTGATCCTCGATCCGGCCGAGAACGGCGAGTTCAAAGTCGGCTCGAACGGCACCGGCGCCTTCACGCTGGTGGAGAGCGAGGTGGGAAGACGCCAGGTCCTCAAGGCCCGCAAGGAACCGTACTGGGGCGGTGGGCCGTACCTGGATCAGATCGAGTTCATCGACCTCGGCGACGACCCGGCGGCGGCGGTGAGCGCCCTGGCCAGCAAGCAGGTGGACGGTCTCTACGCCGCCGACATCGTGCAGCTCGACGCGCTGCAGAAGCTGCCGCACGTGCAGATGTACTCGGTGACGACGGCCTACACCGCCACCGCGCGCGTGCAGCCGGTCAAGCCGTTCGACGACAAGCGCGTCCGGCAGGCGCTCCGCTACGCGATCGACTCGAACGTGATCCTCCAGATCGCCCACCGGGGCCTCGGTCAGGCCGGCGAGCACCACCACGTGAGCCCGGTGCATCCCGAGTACGCGAAGCTCGTGCCCTTCCAGCGCGACGTCGCGAAAGCCAGGCGTCTGCTCGCCGAGGCGGGCCATCCCAACGGCATCGACACCGAGATCGTCTGCCGGCCGCAGCCGGGCTGGGAGCTGCTCGCCGTCCAGGCGATGGTCGAGCAATGGAAGGAAGCCGGCATTCGCGTGAAGATCAACGTCATGCCGTCCACGCAGTACTGGGAGGTGTGGACCAAGGTGCCGTTCGGCTTCACGACGTGGGCGCACCGCCCGCTGGGCGTCATGAGCCTCGCGCTCGCCTACCGCACCGGCGTGCCGTGGAACGAGTCGAAGTATTCCAATCCCGAGTTCGACCGTCTGCTGTCGCTGGCCGAGGGGACGATCGACGTCGCCGCCCGGCGCGAAGTCATGGCGCAGCTCGAGAGGATCCTCCAGGACGACGGGCCCATCGTGCAGCCGGTGTGGCGCGCGATCTTCACGTTCCACGACAAGCGGGTGCAGGGCTTCAAGGCGCACCCCACGCTCTACATCTTCGGCCACCAGCTCGCGATCGCGACCTAGGACATGGGGCCCACGCTCTACATCTTCGGCCACCAGCTCGCGATCGCGACCTAGGACATGGGGGGCCCCGAGATGGCCCCCCATACCCCCCCACGCTCGGGGCGCCCTGGCCAAGCCGTGGCACCCCTCGATACTCCGACAGGCGACCTAAAGACGGAGCCTCAGAGCCGGTGCTTCGGGTGCGGCGGCGCCGTCCATCGGGCGGGCGGCACCAGATCGCCCTCGCGGAACCGGCTCCAGCGGAAGGGCGTGAGGTCGTAGTCCTTCGCTTTGCCGTGCAGGACCACGTCCGAGAGGATGTCGCCGATGAACGGCGAGTGCTTGAAGCCGTGTCCGCTCCAGCCGAAGTCGGCGTAGAGCCCCGCGTACTCCGGAATCGGGCCGAGCACCGGGTGATGGTCCGGCGTCGCGTCGTAGAGTCCGGAGTAGCCTCCCATCGCCAGGCCGTGCTCCATCACCGGGAAGCGGCGCGCGATCAGCTCGGCGTTGCGCACGATCTCGTCGGGGTCGACGCCCTCGTTGTAGTGATCGGCGTCCACGACTTCGTCGTAGGAGAGCACGCCGTGGATCGTGAGATCGCCGTGCTCGGGACGCATGTAGGTCACCTGGACCATGTCGGCCACCGCCGGGTGCGCGCCGAACCCGCCCGGCCGGCGGAAGAAGCACATCTGGTGGCGTGTCGGCGTGATCGACACCTCGATGCCGAGCGGGCGCAGCAGCCGGTCGGCCCAGAGCCCGCCGCAGTTGACGACGACGGGCGCGTCGATGTCCTCCGATTCCGTGCGCACGCCGATCACGCGTGAGCCCGCGATGCGAATCGCGTCCACCCGCCGATACTGGATGATCGTCGCGCCCAGGTCGCGCGCCCGATTCACGAGGGCGTTCGCCGTCGACGACGGATCGGCGTAGCCCGACTCCGCCTCGTACGAGGCCAGCGCCACGTCGTCCACCCGCGCGGCCGGCACCAGCGCCTTCACCTCGGCGGGCGAGAGGAGCGCGACGCCGGCCCCCAGCTCGCGGGCGCGGAGCGCGTTGTGCCGGAGATACGGCGCGGTGTCGGGGCCGGCGAGGACCAGCATGCCCACCTGCTGAAATCCCGGATCGCCGTCGCCGCCGACCACGTCCTTCCAGTGGCGGAACATCTCGGCGGCGGCGCTCGCCGTTCGCGTGAAGAAGTCCATGGCGTAGAACCGCCGCACGAGCGCGGTCGAGCGGCCGGTCGGGCCGGACGCGATGAATTTCTTCTCGATCAGCACGATCCGACCCGCCTTCTTGCGGGCGAAGTGAAAGGCGAGGCTGGCGCCGTGGACGCCGCCGCCGACGATGACGATATCCGCCGTCTTCGGGACGTCTACCATGACCCTGGTCTCACTCGTCGCTCATGATCAAGCGGCCGTGGGCGGTCGGTTCATCCATGGCCATGCCGGCCTCCCAGTGCGGGCTGAACTGGGTCGGAATGCCGAACCAGCTCACCCAGTCGCCGCGCATGGCCGGCGGCTCGTCGCCCGGCCACAGCACGCTCAGGGGCAACGGGCGGAGCGGCGGACGGAACGTCGGCAGCGGGATCCGCTCGACCGGCGTTGTCGTCGCCTCGGCGAGCAGCAGAGCCACCTGCTCGCGGCAGCGGCGGCTCTGGCACGGCCCCATGCCGGCGCGCGTGAGACGCTTGATCTGATCCTGGTTGATCGGCCCGTCGCGCAGGAGCGTGCCGAGGCCGCGCGCGCTCATCTGCGGCGACTGCCAGGCCAGATAGCGCGGCGGCCGCGTCTCGACGAGCTCACGCCGCGTGACCTCCTCGCACTGGCAGACGTTCACCTCCCAGCCGCCCGCGTGGATCAGCGAGCGGAGCCACGCCTGCCAGTGACCGTGGACCTCGCGCGGCGGTTGCATCGGCGGCTCGGGATCGAGCTTCGCTCGCCGACCCTCCGCGTCGCGCCGCCCCAGCGCGCCGAGCGACTCGGCGACGGCGAGGCCGGCGAGACGTCCCTGGCGACGCGCGAGCGCGGGGTCCGCCAGCATGGCGTCGTGGAATCCCGCGCAGTCCCCCGCCGCGAACACCGTGGCCACGCTCGTCCGCACCGCTTCGTCGAGCTCCGGCACCCAGCCACCGAGCGCCGAGGCGAACCGAAGACGCGCGCCCGCCAGCGCGAGCAGCTCCACGCTCGGCGTCAGCCCGACGGCCTGGCACACCGTGTCGCACGCCAGCTCCCGGTCGCTGCCGGCGGCCGGCATCCCGGCGTCGTCCATCCGCACGACGACGACCGATTCCACCTCGCCGACCCGGCCGCGCGCCTCGCGAATCGTGTGGGACGTCAGGATCGGCACGCCGCGGCGCTCCAGCGAGCGCGCGAGCTCAGCGTCGCCGCGCACCCGCGGAGCGATCTCGACGATCGCGGCCACGTCCACGCCGTGCTCGAGCGCGAGCGCCGCCGTGCGCAGGCCGAGGCTGCCCGAGCCGACGACGACCATGCGCCGCGCGGCGAGCGCGCGATAGCGAGTCAGGAGCGAGAACGCCGCGTTGGCGGCCATGACGCCGGCGCGCTCCCAGCCCGGAAAGCCCAGGACGACGTCGCGCGCCCCGGCGGCCACGATCAGACGGTCGTAGCCGACGAGCCAGGAGCGCCGCTCGTCGGCGAGGCCGAGCAGCGGCGCGTCCAGCTCCTGCACCGTCGGACCGTTGACGAACGCCCCCCAGACGCACGTGCCGAGCTGCACGTCCACGCCCGCCTCGTACGCGCTGGCCAGGGCCGGGTTCGACTCGACCACGCGCTCCAGCATCAGCGCGCGATTGCGCACGGACGGCTGCATGCGCTGCCCGAAATAGAGCGGCACGTCCATTGCCATCGTGTCGTTGTCGACGGGATTCTCGTCGACGAGCAGGACCTCCACCCCGGCCTCCGCCGCCTCGACGGCCGCCGCGACGCCGGCAGCGCCGCCGCCGACGACGACGACGGCGACGTGGCGCTCGGGCCTGGGCGCCTTGCCCGCGATGGAGCGCGGATCGCTCTCTCGCCTCACCGGCTCACTCATCGGCGCCGTCACCCGCCGCGGCGCCGGCCACCGGGGCGCCTGCCGAAACCCAGCCGGCCCGGTCGCGCCAGTCCGCCGGCGTCTCCGCGAAGCGGCCGAGCGAGAGCGCCGACAGATCGGCGAACTGACAGCGGCCGTGGAGCACCAGCTCGCTCACGCCACGGCCGACGGCCGGTGAGAGGCCGAACCCCACGCTCGACATCGTGGCGAGGATCACGTTGCCGGGGCTGGCGAGGCGATCGATGACGGGCAGCCCGTCGGGCGTGTTCTCGACGATCCCGCCCCACGCGCGGATCAGCCGCACGTGGGCGGCGCCGGGGAACAGCTCGGCCAGCCGGCGCGCGAGGTTGCGGACGAGCGGCGTGTTCGGATGATCCGGAGCCGCCATGTCGGGCACGTTGATCCACTCGTGCGGCCCGCCGCCGTACACGAGGTTGCCGCGCAGCGTCTGGCGGCCGTAGAGTCCGTTGCCGGCCACGCCGCCGCAGCTCATCAGAGGGATCGGCTCGGTGGCGATCATCTCGACACGCGCCGGCGCCAGCGGCAGCCACACGCCGAGCATGTCGGCGAAGAGTCCGGTCTGCGGGCCCGCCGCGACGACCACGGTGTCGGCGTCGAAGGTCCCTCGCGTGGTCTCGACCGCGGTGACACGGCCGCCGCGCTGGGTGAGCCCGGTCACCGTCGTGTGCTGCAGGATCCGTCCGCCGTGATCTTGCAGCGCCCATGCATACGCCTGCACGGTCCGCTGCGGATTGGCGTGCCCGCCGAAGTGCAGGTACGTCCCCCCGATGGCGTTGTCGCCGACGATCGGCACCAGCTCTTTCAGCTGTCGGGAGTCGAGCGACTCCCAGCGAAAGCCCCGCGTCGCGCCGATTTCGGCCCAGCGGCGGGCCAGCGCCAGCTGCGGCTCGGTGAGCGCCACGCCGATCCGGTACGGCTGATACTCGGTCGGGTAGCCGAGCAGCTCATCCATCTGCGGCCACAATCGCTGCTCTTCGAGCCCGAACGGACTGTACACGTGGGTCGCGCCGCCACCGTTGCGCCCTGAGGCTTCCCAGCCGACGATGCCGCGCTCGAGGACGAGGACATCGACGCCGGCGCGGGCGAGCCACCAGCCGGCGCTGAGTCCGGTGACGCCCCCACCGATGATGACCACCGCCGCGCCCTGCCGATCGCTCATGTCGGGCCGCTCATGACGCGCCCATCATCGTTCCTCTCGGGACGGCTCGACAAGTGCCGTCTGCAGCGTCTCGAGCTCGGCGGTCGGAATGTGACAGGCGATATGATGGCCGCCGGGCAGGCGCTGCACGGGCGGCGGCGTGTCGTCGCAGACCGCGCCCAGCTTCCGCGGGCAGCGCGTCGCGAAGGGACAGCCGCGCAGCCTCTCGCTCGCGCGCGGCACCGCCCCCTCCAGCAGGATCCGCGCGTATTGCCGGTCGGGGTCCGGTACCGGGACGGCCGAGAGCAGCGCCTCGGTGTACGGATGGTAGGGCGGCGCGAAGACGCTCGCGACGCGGCCGAACTCGACGACGGCCCCGAGGTACATCACGGCGACGTGATCGGCGAGATAGCGCACCACGGCGAGGTCGTGCGAGATGAAGACCAGCGTGGTGCCCCGGGCGGCCTGCAATTCGGCCAGCAGATTGACGATCGTCGCCTGCACCGAGACGTCGAGCGCCGAGACGGGCTCGTCCGCGACGATGACGTCGGGATCGCCCGCGAGCGCACGCGCGATCGCGACCCGTTGCTTCTCGCCTCCCGACAGCTGGCGCGGCTTGCGCGCCGCCATCTGCGGCGCGAGCTTCACGACCTCGAGCAGGCGGGCGACGCCGGCGCTCGGGTCGGCCGGCGCGCGGTCGCGCAGGCGGCGCAGCGCCCGTGAGATGGCGTAGCCGACGGTGTGGCTCGGGTTGAGCGTGCTGTCCGGGTTCTGAAACACCATCTGCAGCTTCCGCCTCAGCTCGCGGCTGCGCCCGTCAACACCGAGCCGACCGATCTCGGCGCCGTCGAGCGTGACGTGGCCGTCCGTGGCGACCTCGATGCCGGTCAGCACCTTCGCGAGCGTGGACTTGCCGCAGCCCGACTCGCCGACGATCGCGAGCGTCTGACCACGCACGGCGACGACGTCGACGTCACGCAGCGCGCGTACCGCCGCCCGGCCGGCGCCGAAGAGACCCGACCGAGCGTGGTACACCTTGCCGAGACGCTGCGTCGAGATCACCGGGTCCGACACGACCGCGGCGTCCGCCGCCGTCCCCTCCGCGCGCCGCCGCGCCCACGGCGCCAGCTCGGTGGCGCGGACGCACGCGACGCGATGGCCGCGCGCGCCATCGCGCGGCAGCAGCGGGATCGGTGCCGACGTGCAACGCGCGCGATCGACGTGAATGCAGCGGGCGGCAAAGCCGCAGCCGGGTGGCCGCGAGAGCGCAGGCTCGAGCTGGCCGGGGATCGGCACCAGGGGGGCGTAACGCTTGTCGCGCCCGAGGACCGGCAGGCAGTCGAGGAGGCCCCGGGTATATGGATGGCGTGGATCGGTGAAGATCTGGCGGATGGATCCTTCCTCGACGAGCTCGCCGCGGTACATCACCCCGATCCGGTCGCAGACGCGAACGACCGTCCCGAGGTTGTGACTGATGAAGAGGATGGCCGTGCGACGCCGCCGCCGAAGCTCCCGGACGAGGTCCAGCACCGCCGCCTCGACGGTGACGTCCAGGCCCGTCGTCGGCTCGTCCATGACGAGCAGCGCGGGCTCCGCGATGAGCGCCATCGCGATGACGATGCGCTGCTGCTGGCCGCCGGAGAGCTGATGCGGATAGCGGGCCATCACGGCCTCCGGGTCGGACAGGTTCACCTCGCGCAGCATCTCGATCGCCCGGGCGTGCGCCGTGGCGGCGCCGACGCCCTCGTGGATCATCGGGACTTCCATGAGCTGACGCCCGACCGTCATCACCGGATTGAGGCTGGCCATCGGATCCTGGTAGACCATCGCGATGCGCCGCCCGCGTACCGCGCGGAGCTCTTCGTCGTCGAGCGTGGCGAGGTCGCGCCCCTCGAAGAGGATGCGGCCGCGCACGAGGCGGCCGGCCCGCCCCAGGTAGCGCACGATCGAGAGCGCGACGGTGGACTTGCCGCAGCCGGACTCGCCGACGAGGCCCATGGCCTCGCCCGCGCTCACGCGGAAGCTCAGCGCGGGAATGACCGGCACCTCGCCGGCGCGCGTGGCGTAGGCGATGCCGACGTCCCGGAACTCCAGCAGCGGGGCGTCAGTCACGGAGTCCGAGCTCCCGGAGCCCGACGGCGAGCAGGTTGAAGCCGATGACGAGCGAGGAGATCGCCGCGCACGGGACGAGCGCCATGTGCGGCCACACGCTCATCATCCCGTAGGTGTCCTTGACCATGCCGCCCCAGTCGGGATCGGGGGGCGGCAGCCCGATGCCGAGGAAGCCGAGGACGCCGATGATGATGATGTTGTAGCCGGTGCGCAGACACATGTCGACGATCAGCGGGCCGCGGGCATTCGGCAGGATCTCGACCAGCATGATGTAGAGCGCCGACTCGCCCCGCATCTTGGCCGCCGCCACGTACTCGCGCTCGCGCAGCTCCAGGGTCATTCCGCGGACGATGCGCGCGATGATCGGCGCCTTCGTCAGCGTGAGCACGCCGACGATGTTCCAGGCCGACGAGCCGAAGGTGGTCAGGATGATCATGTAGAGGATGATCACCGGAAACGAGAGCACGATGTCGCAGGCCCGGGTGAGCACGAGATCGATCCAGCGCCGGTGGTATCCGGCGGCGAGGCCGAGCAGGCAGCCGAGCGCCGTCGCGCCGAGGACGGCGAGTGGGGCGATGACCAGGACGGGGCGCGCGCCCCACGCGAGGCGCGAGAGCAGATCGCGTCCGAGGTGATCGGTCCCCAGCCAGTGCGCTCTCGAGGGCGTCGGGTGCGCCAGCGCCGCGAGGTCGGTGGCATTCGGCGGATACGGCGCGAGCAGCGGAGCGAGGGCCGCCACCGCCAGCCAGAACAGGATGATGAGGACGCCGACCGTCGCCGGCGTGGACTCGCCGACCCGCGCCAGCCGCCGCCACCCATCGCGGGCGCGCCGCCGCGACGTTGCCGGTGGCGAGACGGACAGCGCCTCGGCCGTGGCTGGAGCGGTCATGGCTCAGGCGCGGATGCGGGGATCGAGGACCATGTAGGCGAGGTCGCCGAGGATGTTCGTGGCGACGGCCACGAAGACCGCCACGAGCGCGCCGGCCTCGACCAGCGCGATGTCCTTGAAGAGCGCGGCCTCGAGCATCATGCGGCCGAAGCCCGGATAGGCGAACACCGTTTCGACCACGACCACGCCGGCGATCAGATAGTTGATCTGCAGCATGATCACCGTGATCGGATTGATCATCGCGTTGCGCACGGCGTGGCGCAGGATGACGTCGCGGAGCGGCATGCCCTTGAGGACCGCCGTCCGGATGTAGGGGCGCTGCATCACCTCGATCATCGAGGCCCGGATCATGCTGATCACGTAGCCGGAGTCGAACAGCACGATCACCGCCACCGGCAGGACGAGCTGGGTCGCCACCGACCAGCCGCCGCCGGCGACGAGCGTGGCCGTACCAGGCAGCCAGCCGAGCCAGACCACGAAGACGCTGGCGAGGAAGACGCCGAGGGCGAACTCGGGGATCGAGGCCACCACGGTGCTGAACAGCAGAATCGCGCGGTCCAGGCGTGACGACTCACGCATCCCGGCGGCGATGCCGAGCAGCATCGAGAGCGGCACGATGCACGCGAACGCGAGCGCGGCCAGGAGCGCCGTGTTGCCGAGGTGCTTGCCGATGACGTCCTTCACCGGGAGCTTGAACCGCGCCGAATAACCGAGGTCGCCCGCCGCCGCCTTGCCGAGATATTCCGCGTAGCGGACCGGCAGCGGCCGGTCGAGGCCCATCTGGCGCGTCAGGAGATCGACCTGCTCCTGGGTCGCATAGGCACCCAGCTCCTTGCGCGCGACCGCGCCGGGCGAGAACTCGCTCAGCGCGAAGACGAGGAACGAGACGACGAGCAGCGTGAGCAGGAGGAAGGCGAGGTGCTTGGCGAAGAAGCGCGCCATCGCGCTCCGGCCTAGCCGGACGGGGCGCGCGCGGTGCGGTAGTTGCGGCGGCCGTACTCCAGGTTGTCCTGACGCAGCCGCTTGTCGGTGCCGAACAGGATGTGCTTGGACATGTCGGGCGAGAAGCGACTGGCCGGCGGGCGCCGGCCCAGCGCCTCGGCGAGACTCCGGATGTGATGCGGCCCGGCGCCGCAGCACACCCCGAGATACCGCACGCCGAGCTCGAAGGCCGCCTTCCCGAACCCGGCGATCTCGTAGCGGTTGCAGACGAAGGGATCCAGCGCGGTGGGGAACGGCCGGCCGTCCGGGATGCTCGCGCACGCCGGATCGCTCAGGCTCTGGAACGTCGGCTCGGCGGGCGTCGTGCGATACGGCACCGGCAGCGCGGCCACGTGACACCGCACGGCCGCGCGGATCTCGCCGAGCAGCGGCAGCATCGTGGCCGGGCCGCGCGCGCAGTTGAGACCGACGACGGCGGCGCCGGCAGCCTCCAGGCGCCGGCAGGTGTCGGCGACCGTCCAGCCCTCGCGCGTGCGGCCTTCGCGCGGGATCGCGAGCGTGATCACCGCGGGCCGGCCCGAGCCTCCGATCGCTTCGAGCGCCAGCAGCGCCTCGCCGCCGAACGAGTACGTCTCGCCGACGATGCAATCGACGCCGGCGTCCACCGCCCAGCCGATCTGCTCGTCGAAGATCCGGCGCGCCTGCCGGTGCGACGCGGCATCGTCGGGTCCGTAGATGCTGGTGTTGCAGATGTCGCCGGCCAGCAGCGTGCCCGTGCTTCGCGCCACGTTCGCCGCGATGCGCAGCGCCGCGCGGTTGATCTTCTCGAGATCCTTCTCCCGGCCGATGATCTTCAGCTTGGCCCGGTGGGCGTAGTACGTGAACGCCTCGACCACGTCGGACCCCGCGTGCACGAAATCGCGGTGCAGCGACTCGACGAGGTCGGGATGCTCGAGGACGACCTCGGGCACGAAGGCGCCGGCTTGCAGATACCCGCGGCGCTCGAACTCGAAGAGGTAGCCCTCCGCGCAGATGACCGGCCCGGCCGCGAGCCGTTCGAGCAGCCCGGCCGATTTCCGCGTGGTCTTCGCCTTCGTCGTCGTCTTGCTCGGCATGCCCGGACGATATATCACAACCGACTGACCCGCGCCATGTGCGTCAGGGCTGCGCTATGCTCGGGCCCATGTCGGAGCGCCCCCGCCTTTCCGAGCTACGCGTGCCGACCGTCCGCGAGCTCGACTTCGCCAGGCTCCGCGCCGGCCGGCTGGCGCGGCTGCAGACGATGCTCCGGCGACACGACCTGCCGGTCGCGCTCCTCTATAGCACGCCCAACATCCGCTACGCGACCGGCGTGGATGTCATGTCGGTGTGGACCGCGGGCACCTTCGCGCGCTACTGCCTCGTCCCCGCCGAGGGCGCGCCGATTCTCTTCGAGTACAGCGGCTCGGTCCACGTCTCGCAGAAGCTCGTCAGGGACGTGCGCCCGGCCTACACGTGGCGATTCGGCGGCGTCGCCGCGCGCGCCAAGGCGCGCGAGTGGGCGGGCTCCATCCGCTCTGCGCTGCGCGAGCTCGGCCTCGAGGGCGAGCGCCTCGCGGTGGACAGGCTCGACGCGCCCGGGTTGCTGGCGCTCCAGGAGGAGAACATCGCCATCACCGACGTCGGGCCGGCGACCGTCGACGCGCGCGAGGTGAAGACGCCCGAAGAGGTCCAGCTGTTCGCGCTCAATGGCGGCATCGGCGATGCCATGCTGGCCGAGTTCGAAGCGGCGATCCGGCCTGGCATCCGCGAGTACGAGCTGCTGGCCGTCCTGAGCGACTCGCTCCTACGCCGCCAGGGCGAAGGCCTCTTCACGCGGCTCGTGGCGTCGGGCACCAACACGAACCCGTGGCTGACCGAGGCGCACGACAAGCTGGTGATGCCCGGAGACCTCGTCGGGGTCGACACCGACGCCAACGGCTACGAGGGCTACGTCATCGACGTCTCGCGGACGTTCCTGTGCGGCGACGATCCCTCGCCGGGCCAGAAGGAGGCGTATCGCGTCGCCTACGATTGCGTCAACGCCATGCGCGACCTCGTGAGGCCGGGAATCACCTTCGAGGAGTTTGCGCGCAAGGCCCCGCGTCTGCCCGACGCGTACGTGCCCCAGCGCTATCCGACGATGGTGCACCAGGCGGGTCTCGAGGACGAGGGTCCCGGCATCCCCTACCCCGACGACGAGCGCGGCCCGCGTCGCATCATGCCCGACCGCGAGATCAAGGAGAACATGGTGCTGTGTCTCGAGTGCTACGCGGGCAAGGTCGGCGCGCCGTTCGGCGTCAAGCTCGAGGATCAGGTGCTCGTGACCGCGACCGGCGCGCGGCTCGTGTGCACGTATCCGTTCGAGGCGAAGCTGCTCGGCGGTTAGCCAGGACGACGGTGCAGCCGGTGAGGGTCACCCGGGCGGCTGAGGGAGCTCGAGCTGACCCTCCTCAGGGCGCATCCGATTCTCGAGGCGAGCTCGACGGTCATCGGCCTGCCGGCGAGGGACCGAGTGACGCCCGGTCCGCGGCCGCGGAAAGGTGACGCGCAGTCCTTGCGCCTGAACCTGGAAGAGCATTTCGGCATCCGGCAGGCCAGGCAGGCGATGTCGACCGAGACTGCGGAACCGGATGCCCGTCGGTGCCGATGCCCCGACCGCTGCTCTGGTCGCGGCGGAAACGACGATCTGCCCACCGTGGGCTGCCGAGCACAGGCGAGCAGCGGTGTGAACGGCCAGACCGATGTACCCAGCATCGGTCAGTGTCGGGCGGCCGCTATGGATCCCGACACGAACCTGCACCTCGAGGCCGTCGCCCCAGGCCCGGTTGCCGAGCTCGCGCTGAATCGCCACGGCCGCCTCGATGGCGGCGGCGGCCCCCTCGAAAACCGCAAAGAACTCGTCGGCGCGGGCGTCGATCTCGCGGCCGCTCGCTCGCAACAATGCGGTCCTCAGGATGCCTCTGACGTCGTTGAGCAGAGCGCCATAGCGATCGCCCAACCGATGGAGCAGGGCGGTGGAGGCCTCGATATCGGTCATGAGGAGTGTGACGAACCCGGTAGGAAGCGCGGCGGCAGCGGTCGATGTCGCCTGAATCTGGCCGTGCAGTCGGTCCTTCTCGACGACGAAGCGCACCGCGTCCAGCACGGTCTCCGCGAGATCCGGGTCGGCGAGGATCGTTGGATCGTGCACGAGCGCCGTCATCGGCCGACCCTGGCGCTCGAGGTAGGTCACGCCGCGTTGGTCTCGTTCGGTGGGGAGCGCAACCGGCTTGCCCGTGCCGTCCAGGTACGCGCCAGAAGCGTCAGACCAGTGCAGGACAGCCAGGGTCGGATCCCGGAGGACGATTCGCAGTCGCTTTTCGAGCTCACCGGGTGCTGGGTTCCGACCCAACTCGATCACGAGGCGCCCGGCCGTCGCAGCTCGCCGCTCCGATTGCAGCAGGCCGGTGATGAACCCGACGGGCACGATGCGGTACTTCTTCGCCGCGTTCAGCAGCCGGTTGCGGGCGCGCTCCCGGGCGGCATCGTTCTCGAAGGCGACCTGGTTGAACCGGGCCAGGGCATTCCGCACGTGGGCCTTGTCGTGGACCGGCAGCCGCCGCCGGCCGCGAGAGTCGACGTAGGCGAAGGCCCGGTCGGGGAGGCGGGCTCGCTTGCTGGGCTTGAGACGAGACATGCCTGAACGATAACGCTCAGCTTCTCCGCATGCTATCGACGCTCTCCTCCGGCCACGTGGTGATGTCGACGACCGCCCAGCCACACTCGCGGACTTCGCGGTCAACCAGCATCCGCTCGCGGCGCTGAGCGCGGCGGCGATCGTGCCCGCCCCGCGCGACGGCGCGGCGCTCACCCTGGCGACGCTCCCTCTCGCGACGGTCGAGAATGATCTCGCAATCGAGCTCGTTCCAGAGGGCGCCGCGGAGCGCTTCGTACAGGTCCATGCGCTCACGCGACACGATGAAGAGCAAGCGGCGTCGCGCCGGTGATGCGGCCATCAGGAAGCATCATAGTCGTTCCTTCACGCTGGGGGGCGCGTTCCTTGTGCCGCCAGGAACGAGTGCTGTGCTGAATTCCTTGACTTCTCCGGGCGGGATGGGCGACGTTGGTCGCGGGTTGGGCGACGTTGGTAGAACGGTGATGGAAACCGCCGTCATGCTTGGGTAGTAGGGAGGAGTATGCCATGAGGCGACCCATGTTCCTGGCGCTGGCCGTCCTGGTCCCGGCTCTGGTTCTTGCCAGCGGCGAACGGGCGGGGGCGGGTGTCATCACGTTCGAGAGCGTTCCCGGCGTGACGGGGATGGCGTTCCTCGACGGTATGCCCGTCCCGCTCGATGCACGGCTCGGTGCTCAGCTGCAACTTTCCGACGGTGTGAGCTTCAGCTCGATCGCCGGCAGCTCGATCGTCGGCTACGTCGCTCTGGTCAATCTGGGTAGCGGGCACGCGACAAGCGGGGTCAACGGAATCGGCGGAGTCGACGCCGCGAACACCCTCAGGTACAACTCGCCAGTGATGATCACATTCACCTTACCCGGCGATCCCTCCACGCCGGCCATCACGAACTTCGTTTCCATTCGAGGCGATCAGTTCGCCGTCGTCGGCGGCTCGGCGACGATGGAGGCGTTCGATGTCAATGGCCTCTCGTTAGGGAGCGTGACGGCCGCGGATGTGGCGGGTGGCCTCACGCTCAGCCTCACGATGCCGAATATCCATTCCATTCTGCTCACCCAAGCCCCCGGATCGCTCATCGCTTTCGACGACCTGACCTTCAACCCACTCTCATCACACGTGGGACAGGCCCCGACGGCGAACGCGGGACCGGATCAGTCGATCCACGCGGGCCAGCTCGTCACGCTGGACGGCACCGGGTCTTTCGACGACAACACCGCCACCGAAAACCTGATCTTCGCGTGGACGCTGACCAGCAAGCCGGACGGAAGCTCCGCGACATTATCGGGGGCCAACACCTCGCGGCCGTCGTTCGTGGCTGACCTGCCCGGGGTGTACGCCGCCAGCCTCATCGTCACGGACGTCGACGGCTTGTCGAGCGCTCCGGATACCGTCGTCGTCAGCAGCTCAACGAACAGCGCACCCGTGGCAGACGCGGGACCCGACCAGGGTACCTTTGTCGGCAACGCGGTCTCCCTCGACGGCTCGAAGAGTCAGGATCCCGACTCCGACACCCTCCGGTTCTCATGGACGCTCGCCACGCCGGTCGGGAGCAAGGCCGCCCTCGCGGGTGCGACGACCGCCTCCCCGACCTTCACCCCGGACGTTCCGGGGAGCTATACGGCGACGCTCACCGTCAATGATCCCTTCGGCGGCGTCGCGACCGATAGCGTGGTCGTGTCGGTGGTCACGGGCGCTCAGTTCGCCGAGAACGAGGCCGTGAAAGCGCTCAACTTGATCGGCGCGCTGAGGCCGGAGCAGGTGACGTCCCGGGGCAACCGGAACGCGCTGCAGGAGTATCTCACCCAGGCCATCGCCTTCCTCCAGGCCGGTGAGTTTGACCAGGCCCGCAAAAAGCTCACGAAGGCGCTCGAGCGGACCGACGGGTGCGCTCTGGAGGGCACCCCCGACGGCAACGGCCCCGGCCGCGACTGGGTCACCGACTGTGCGGCCCAGGCGAAGTTGTACGACCTGCTGACGGCCGCATTGGACGCGCTGGCGGAGAAATAGCGGCGGGCCCCGCCCGTCACTCGGACCTTCATTCGTCGCGCCACCCGGGTGGCGCGGCGTCAAATGGAGCGCGGCGCCGCGCTCCATTTGGCGTTTTCGTCATCACATAACGGTTTCGACGCCGGGGTCAAGTCGACATGAAAACGTACCGCTGCGTCCATCGCCGTGCAGCGAGGTAGCCCTAGCCTCCGGTGCGGTGAGGTGCCTTCCTGAGTCGACGCTGGATGAGGCAACGGCGCGTCTCTTACGCGCACTTCGGGAGAGCCCGACAGACCTGGCGAAACTGGTGAAGACGATCCATCGGCGGCGGCGGCGTGTCGTGGCGATCGCACCGAAGGCGATCGCACGCTGGAATAGAGACGATCCCGACTCATGGAAACGTCTTTACGACTGGCTGACGAGACGAGATGTACGCATCGTAGTCTGTTGAGGCGGTGTCCCCGCCGTCTGGAACACCTGCCTCGTTTTCTTCCAGTCGGCTCTGCTGATCGGTTACGGCTACGCATACGCTGCGGCGGCTCGACTGGAAGGCCGGCGACTGGTCATCGTGCACGTACTTCACCTTCTGGCGCGATTGCCGCGCGGAGCGGCGCTCGGTCGTGACTGGCGACGCCCGGCTCCGTCTCGGGGACTCCGCCGATGGCCGGTACGGGATGCTCGTCGTGGACGCCTTCAGCTCCAGCGCCATCCCCGTCCATCTCGCCCCCGAGGAGCGGGAGGCAGGCAAGGACCCGTCACAGTGGGTCGTTCTGGCGCACACGCGATCCGGGCTCGGCGCGCTCGCCGACGATCCGCGGTGGCTCGCGCTCACGGCTCGGGCGGGCGCCCGAGTGTGGACGGACGACTTCTCAAACCCATGGCGCGTCATCAGGCTGGAATAGGGGGCCGAGGGCCCGACCCAGGGGGTTGGGCGACGACGCCGGTCCCCCCGGCCGGCGGCCGGCTCGGCCCTACATGTAGTGTGACATCCTGGCAGACACCCCAAGGAATAGTTGCCATTCGGCCGTCATCCTTGCTACTGTTCGAGTCGGCGTGGTTGCCGTCGAGCCGACTAAGGAGGACACGAAACTAGGAGCGGAAAGGAGCGCGCATGCGAACGATAGCGGTCGTGAACCAAAAGGGTGGGTGTGGAAAGACCATCACATCCATCAACCTCTCGGCCTTCCTCGCGCGCGAGCAGCGACGAGTGTTGCTCGTGGACATGGACCCGCAGGGTCATGCCACCCTGGGGCTTCTCACCGATGCGGCTCAACCTTCGAGGACCATGTACGAAGTGTTCTTGCCGGACGCCGGGCGACCACCCACCGGTCTTGGTGACGTCATCCGTCCCGTCCGCGAAAACCTCGATGTGGCTCCGTCCGATATCCTGCTGAGTGCGATCCCCGAAACGCTCGCAGGGCGTGTCGGGCGGGAGGACATCCTGTCTGAGGCCATGGCCAGCGTCGAGGGCCGCTACGACTACGTCATTGTGGATTGCCCGCCGAACGTCGGTCTCCTGACCTTCAACACGCTGAAGGCCTGCTCGGAAGCGATCGTCCCGATGGACCCCAGCTTCTTTTCGTTGCACGGCCTCGGAAAGCTGCTGGAGACAATCGAGGTGCTGGCCAAGGAGACCGATCACCACATCGCCGTTCGCGCGCTCGTGACGCTCTATTCGGGCCGGTCGGCCTTCGCGAAGGCGGTTCTCGATGAGATTCGCCGTCATCTCGACGGCCGGCACTTCGAGACCGTCATCAGGTACAGCGTCAAGCTCGCCGAGGCCGCGAGCCACGGCGTGCCGATCGCCCACTATAGCAGGGACTGTGTGGGATTCGACGACTACCGGGCGCTCGCGGTCGAAGTCCTGCAGCAGGAAGCCGCGATGCGCCAGCGCGAGCGTGTCACGATCAAGAGGAACGCGACCGGAGCGAGCGCGCGCGACGATGGCGCCGGATCATCGGTACCCGCCGTGACCCCCGAGGGCGTCATGTTCACCATCGAGGCTCCCGACGCCGAGCGCGTTCAACTGGCGGGCGACTTCAACAACTGGACCCTGGACGGAAACGACATGGAGGCCATGGATGGAGTCTGGAAGAAGGTCGTCAAGCTGCCGCCCGGACGTTACCGATATCGCTACGTGGTCGATGGGCGGTGGCAAAACGACCCGCTGAATACCACGGTCGAGCCGAGCCCGTACGGTGGCGAGGACTCCGTTCTCGTCATGGACGAGAGGGTTGCCACGGCCGGCTGAGGGCGTCGGATTGAACAACATGGATCCGAACGAGCCTGACGGCACGGCGGGCGCACAAGACAAACCGCTTGGACGGGGATTGGAGGACGTCTCCCATCTGTTCTTGTCACGCAAGACAGCTGACGCGTCGGCCAGCGATCGCGCGACGGCTCGTTCGCCCGAGCCCTCGTCTGCTCCGCCCGGATCCCGGGGAGGCGTCGCCCTTCTGCGGCCCGCGCCGATCACCAGGGACCGGCTTGCCGCCGCCCTGATGGAGTTCGACGGCGCGCTCGAGGAGGGGCTCAGAGCGTTTGATGCGAAAATCCCATGCCCTTCGTGCGGCGAGATCGACCTGCTCGCGGTCGATCGCGCGAGCCAACTCACGATCATCGACTTCGAGATGACCTTCGACGACAGCCTGCTGCTTCGCGGGATCGGTCATTTCGACTGGGTCGTGCGCAACATGCCGAACGTCCGACGCATGTATCGGGAGCAGGTCGTGAACTTTTCTCTTCCGCCCAGGCTGTTTCTCCTCGCGCCCCAGTTTTCTCCCTTGCTCAGAAGCGTGGCGCGGCAGATCACCCGCCCGCAGATTCACTGGGTCAGGTATCACACGGTCGACGCATCTGGCGGGCCCGGGATACTGTTCGAGCCCGTGGCAGACGAGTGAGGACCTGAGCTAGACGGGAAGCTCCTGGTGGCTCAAATAGCACGCGCGGCCCGGGTGCCGTCGAGGATCGCCTGGTGGACGCCCCGCGGCGCCACGCAGTCGCCGGCGGCGTACAACGCCGGTACCTGGCCCTTGAGCGCCCGGTAGAGGGCGTCGGTGGAGCGGCTGCCGGTCGCCAGCACCACCGTGTCGACCGATTCGATGCGGCGCTCGGCGCCCGAAAAGACGTTGCGCACGACCACCGTCGAGCCTTCCACGGCCCGCAGCTCGCTGCACGGCGTGAGGACCGCGCCCTTCGTGTAGAGCCGCGTGTAGAGCGGCGCGATCGACGTGACGCCGATGTCCTGGCCGACGTAGAAGAGTGGCGAGATCACCTCCACGCGCTTGCCCTGGTCGAGCAGCAGCTCCGCCGTCGAGAGCGCTTGCTCGGTGTGGACATCGTCGATCACGACCACGTTACTGCCGACGGTCGCCTCGCCGCCGAGCACGTCGCGGTCCGTCACGACGTGCTTGCCGTCGCTGCCGGGGACCGGCGGGATGTACGGGTGCGAGCCGGTGGCGACGACGACCGCGTCCGGTCGCTCGCCGAGCACGAGGGCCGCGGTCGCCTCCACCCCCAGCCGGACGTCGACGCCGAGCTTGCGCACCTGGCCCGCGAGGAAGCGGACGATGCCCGCGTACTCCGCGCGAGCCGGCGCGCACGCGGCGAGGAGTACCTGTCCGCCCAGCTCGGCCGCTTTCTCCATCAGCACGACGCGGCAGCCGCGGAGGGCAGCCACCCGGGCGGCCTCGAGCCCGGCCACGCCGCCGCCGACGACCACGACATGCTTGGCCGTCGCCGGCCGTACGTCGCCGAGCTCGCCCTCGCGTCCGGTGGCCGGGTTCTGCACGCAGGTGACGGCCTTGCCCTGATAGATGCGGTCGATGCAGCCCTCGTTGGCTCCCACGCACCGACGAATATCGTCCAGCCTGCCCTCGCGCGCCTTGCGCGGCAGCTCGGGATCCGCGATCAGCGCGCGTGTCATGCCCACCACGTCGATCTGTCCGGCGGCGACGAGGCGGTCGGCGTGCAGTGGATCGACGATTCGGCTGGCGTGAAAGATCGGCAGTCCGGGCGCGGCGCTCTTGATCGCGGCCGCGAGGGGCACGAACACGGCCGGCGCGAAGCTCATGTTCGGCACGGCGGAGGCCTGCAGCGTATACGTGTGGGCGCCGCCGCCGATGACCGAAAGGAAGTCGACCAGGCCGGAGGCGGCGAGCCGGCGCGCGATCACCGCCATGTCCGCCGCCCCGAGGCCGCCCGGGCTGAACTCGTCCCCGGAGATGCGGGCGCCCACGACGAAGTCGCGGCCGGCCCGGCGTCGGATCTCCGCCAGCACCTCGAGGCCGAAGCGCATGCGGTTGTCCAGGCTGCCGCCGTACTCGTCCAACCGCTCGTTGAAGACAGGCGACCAGAACTGATCGATGAGATGGTTGTGCGCCATCGAGATCTCGACGCCGTCCAGCCCTCCCTCGCGACAGCGTCGCGCCGCCTCGCCGAACGCCCGGACCAGCTCGGCGATCTGCTCGGCTTCCAGCTCGTGCGGCACCTCGCGATGGACGCGCTCCGGGATCTGCGACGGCGCCAGCAGCGGGCCCGGAACCTCGGGGTCGGACTGCGCACGCCGTCCCAGGTGCGTGAGCTGCGTGAAGACCAGACAGCCGTGCGCGTGGACCCCGTCGGCGAGCGCGCGGTAGCTCGGGATGATGGAGTCGTCGTGGTTGGCAATCTGCTTCCAGGCGGCGGCCGGCGACGAGGGGTGGACGCTCGAGGACCCGCCGAAGATCGTGAGCGCGCAGCCACCCCGGGCCTTGGACTCGTGGTAGCGCCGGAGCCGCTCGGTCGGCCGACCGCCCTCCGCCATGGCTTCGGCGTGACCGGAGGAATAGATGCGATTCTTCAGCGTCACGCCGCCGACCTCGATCGGTGTGAACAGCGACGTGAACTCGTAGGCCATCATCGCCTCCGTCCAGAGCGGCCGCCTCGAATCCAGGCTGATACGCTACCACGCCGACCGCGCGGCTCGGCTGGCCGACCGGCGGCTACACCCGGTCGACGCAGACGGAACTGCAGAAAGCTGTGGGCGCGTTCGACGAGGTGAAGGGCCATGAGGCAACTCACGGCCCCTGGCGGCGCCATACCCGCAGCTCGATTCTGGACTCGGAGCCTGTCGGAGTATCGAGGGGCGCCACGGCTTCCCCGGGGCGCCCCGAGCGTTGGAGGTCGAGGCGCGCCACGGCTTCGCCGGGGCGCGACGAGCGTTGGGGGGTATGGGGGGCCATTTCGGGGCCCCCCATGTCCCTAGTAGAGCACCATCGGATTGCCGGGCGAGCCGGTGGCGCCAATGATCCGCAGCGGCGCCCAGATGAACGCGCCCTCGAGGATCTTCTTGTCGACGAGCGACTTGGTGTCGACGTTCTCCAGGTTCCAGATGCCCCGGCGGGTCTGCATCTCCGTGTGGCAGGGCACCGCGAAGTCGGGCCCCTGCTCCCCCGAGGGCTGCGCGTCGCACGCCGACGTATCGCA